>Ga0209542_10004479_pt1 | contig 28757 bp, 29 predicted proteins | sample RifCSPhighO2_01_FD_184028 | JGI IMG/M metagenome (GOLD analysis project Ga0209542, IMG submission 184028) | Soil microbial communities from Rifle, Colorado - Rifle CSP2_plank highO2_0.1 (SPAdes) (version 2) | ecosystem: Environmental > Terrestrial > Deep subsurface > Rock core/Sediment ...
GTAATCCTGCAAAGGCGAGCCCGCGAGTCTTAACAAGACATGATCCGGTGAGATCCCGGAGCCGACCGTAAAGTCGGGACGAAAGAAGGATGGCCGCTCGCTATGTGAGCGGGCTTCAGACCCCGAAGAAGGGGTTTTTTGTTTGTATGTTTACCGGCATCATCGAACAGCAAGGAATGATACAGAAAAAGACGGCAGGCCGTCTGCATGTTCAGGCTGAAAGCACGTTCGTTAAAAAGCTTTCGCCCGGAGCGAGTGTTGCCGTGAACGGTGCGTGTCTCACCGTGAGTGACATTCCCGCAAAAGATATTTTCGCGGCTGACGTCATGCCGGAGACGTTGCGCAGGACGACGCTTGGAAGCCTGAAGCAGGGCAGCCCGGTCAATCTGGAGTTGCCTCTGAAAGCAGAGGGGCGTTTCGGAGGTCACATCGTGCAAGGGCACGTGGACGGAACCGCGAAGGTCACCCATGTCGGCCGGAGCGACAACAGCCACATCGTCTCGTTCTCTGCTCCCGAGGAGCTCACGAAATACATGGTGGAGAAAGGCTCCGTCGCCATCGACGGCATTTCTCTGACACTTATTGAAGTGGACGACGGAGGTTTTAGTATCGGAATTATCCCGCACACGAAAGGTCACACGACGTTCGCACGTGTCGTGGCGGGCGACATGGTCAATGTCGAAGTGGATATCGTGGCCAAGTACGTTCACAAATTTACCAGATCATCTTGTATGCGACGCCATGAAAAATAAAAAAGATATCCGCATCGCGATTGTAAGCAGTTCGTTCCGCCCGGAAGTGACGAACCCGCTGGAAAAACATTGCCTTTCGACGCTCGCGCGCGAAGGGGTGGCAAAAAAACAGCTGACGCTCGTGCGCGTGCCAGGCGCGTTTGAGATACCGCTCGCCGCAAAGCGTCTTGCACAGAAAGGCATGTATGATGCCATCATCGTGTTCGGCGCCATATACAAAGGCAAGACCTATCACTTCGAACAGATAGCAAACGAATGCAGTCGGGGCTGTATGGACGTCTCGCTGCAGTACGAAATCCCGGTCGTCTTCGAGGTGCTCGCCGTCTACGACCCGAAAGACGCGGTCGAGCGTGCGACGCGCAAGGTGGAGAACAAGGGCGTCGAGGCCGCGCACACGGCCCTTGCGATGATTAAGCTTCTCAAAACGATATGAAGAGAGCACTCGCAACAGTCCAAGAAGCGCTCGCGAGGCTCAAAAAAGGCGGCATGATACTGCTGGTCGACGATCCGCGTCGCGAGAACGAAGGCGACCTCTTCATGCTCGCGGATGCGGCTACTCCCGAGAAAGTGAATTTCATGGTTACCCACGGCAAGGGCTTGGTTTGCGTGGCGATAGAGAGCGCGCAGGCGCGGCGCTTGGCGCTCCCGCTCATGGTAGCTTCACACGAGAACACCGAGGCCACGGGGGTGAATTTCGGCGTCTCCGTGAATGCCGCGCGAGGTATTGACTCGGGAATTTCCGCGCACGACAGGGCAAAGACGATACTGACGCTCGCCAGCCCGCGCTCAAAAGCAAAGGACATCACACGGCCAGGCCACGTCTTTCCGCTCATCGCACACGACGACGGCCTCTCCGCGCGGCAGGGTCACACTGAAGCTGGTGTGGCTCTCGCGAAGCTCGCCGGCGGACATCCTGCGGGTGTCTTGTGCGAGGTGTTGCGCAAGGACGGCCGCATGGCGCGAATGCCGGAGCTCATGCACATGGGAGAGCAGTTCGACCTACCCGTCGTTGCGATACGTGACCTCATCCGCCACGTGCGAACACACCCGATCCCCAAGGCGACCTCCTCGTCCGTCGTGCGCGAAGCTTCCGCGAAGCTGCCGACGGAATACGGTACGTTTGATATACACGTCTACCACTCCGTACTCGATAAGCGTGAACACGTTGCGCTCGTCTTAGGCAATATCGAAGAACCAATGCTCGTGCGCATACACTCGCAATGTCTAACCGGTGACACGCTCGGCTCGCTCACCTGCGATTGCGGAGAGCAGTTGCACGCCAGCCTTGCGGCGATACAAAAGGCTGGCCGCGGCGTTCTACTCTATCTCGACCAGGAAGGGCGGGGTATCGGGCTTGCCAATAAGATACGGGCATACGCCAAGCAAGCGCGCGGACTCGATACCATGGAGGCGAACTACGCACTCGGCTTCGATGCGGATCTTCGTCGCTACGACGCCGCCGCCGACATGCTGCGCGACCTCGGCATCGGGCGCATCGCACTGCTGACGAACAGTCCGCACAAAGTAAAGTGCATAAAAAAGAACGGCATCACGGTCGCGAGGCGCGTGCCGCTCGAGGTTGCGCCGAATCATGTGAATAGGCGCTACCTTGCGACGAAAAAGCACAAGTTTGGTCACAAACTCACAGCGGTCTAGCGCCATGCAGAAGGTGAATGCTCGCGACGTCGGTTACCTGAAAGATGCGCTTGCGCTTGCAAAACAAGCGCGCGGCCGGACGTTCCCGAATCCGATGGTAGGAGCGGTCATCGTGAAAAATGGCCGCATCATAGGCCGTGGGTATCATCACAAGATCGGAGCGCCGCACGCGGAGGTCGATGCGCTTAAAGCCGCCGCCGGGAAGGCGCGCGGCGCCACACTGTACATCAACCTTGAACCATGCAGCCATTGGGGCAAGACGCCGCCGTGCGTCGATGCGATCATACGGGCAAAAATAAAGGGGGTCGTTTGTTGTATGCGCGATCCGAACCCGCAAGTTTCCGGCGCAGGCATCCGGCGGCTACGACGCGCAGGCATCGAGGTTTCGATGGGAGGATGTTCCGCAGAGGCGGAAGTGCTCAACGAAGGCTTTCTCTTTTTTCACCGCAATCGTCGTCCGTTCGTTGCGATAAAATTTGCCGCAAGTTTGGACGGGAAGATCGCCACCCGCTCCGGCGATTCGCGCTGGATAACGAATGAGCGCGCGCGAGGATACGCGCGCGCGTTGCGCGGACATTATCAGGCGATCCTCGTCGGTATCAACACCGTCCTTCGCGACGACCCGCATCTAGGTACCAGGAAGAAAGGGAGAAGGGACCCGCTCAGAATAGTTCTCGACTCCCGGTTGCGGATCCCGCTTACGGCCCGCGTTCTGCGCGATGAAAACATTCTTCTCATCACGACCAAACGTGCGAACAGTAAAAAGAAAAGACTGCTTGCTGGAAGGGAAATTGAGGTCGTCGAGATGGGAAGTAGGATTAACGTAAAGGCTCTGATGCGCGAGTTGTACAGGCGTGAAATAATCAGCGTGCTCGTCGAGGGGGGAGGGGACGTGCTGGGAAGTTTCGTCGACGCACGATGCGTCGACAAAGTGTATGCATTTCTCGCTCCAATCCTTATCGGTGGTGAGACCGCGAAAAGTGCAGTGGGAGGAAAGGGCTCATCCTCAATCCGGCAGGCACTTCGTCTGACCCGCGTAGAGCGCAAAATATTCAGCGACAACATACTTGTGAGCGGTCACCCTTCGAAGAAATAGAGAAGCCGCCGCAGTATTAGTTATTGCTCCTGCTACTCATCCCGATACTTAGTTTTGAAACTAAGTATTGGGATAATGAAAACATTTGAAAATTGAGCGATCTATAGGCATAATCGAGCGACGCCGCGGTGGTGAAACTGGTAGACACGCATGCTTCAGAAGCATGTTCTCGCAAGGGATTGGGAGTTCGAGTCTCCCCCGCGGCACTATTGCAGGAGAACAAGAATCTCGTACAATGCACCCTTCATGCCAACACTGACCGAGCGGGATGTAAAGAAAATAGCCATCGCGCTCGCGGTCTACCTCGCATCCCTTTTTGCGGCCAATACCCTCGGCCTTAAGATAATGCCCTTTATACTCGGCCTCCACGTCTCCGTCGCGGTCTTTTCGTTCCCGTTCGTCTTTCTCACAACCGATGTCATCGGGGAAGTATACGGAAAGAAAATGGCGCGGCTCTTCGTCATCGCAGGCTTCACCTCCACCGCGCTTTTCATTCTGTACTCCTTTATCTCCATTGCGCTTCCGTGGGACGTGGCCGGTGAGTGGGTACATCAGAGTTACGATCAAATATTCGGCATTTCGCTCCGTATTGCGATCGCGAGCCTCGTCGCGTTCGCCATCGCCGAATACCAAGACGTGCTCTCGTTCTTTTTCTTCAAGGCGAAGTTCGGCGACAAACACTTCTGGCTACGTTCCAACCTCTCCAACATCTGGTCGCAGTTCTTCGATTCCGCGCTTTTTATGGTCATCGCGTTCGCTGGCGTGTATCCGACGCCCGTCCTTATCCGCATCATCATCACGTGGTGGCTCTTCAAGGTCGCCATGGGCTTCGTCTACACGCCGCTCTCATACCTCGGTCTGCGCCTTCTCCGCGACAAATAGCCATGAACGTCCGCCCGATACGTACCCGCATCTTTAGAGAAGGGGACGATCTGGTCGCGTTCATACGCGCGCACGTATCGAAACTGAAGGAGGGCTCCATTCTCGCCGTAACGTCGAAGATCGTCGCGCTTTCGGAAGGGCGGACGGCACAAGTGAGAAACAGGAAAGAAAAGGAGGCGCTCATTAAAAAAGAAAGCAAGTGGGCACTGCAAACACATCCGGAGTGGTGGTGGACGGAGAAAGACGGCACGCTTCTCGTGAACGCGGGGATAGACGATTCGAACGCCGACGGCAAACTGGTTCTTTTGCCGAAAGACAGCTTCAAGTCTGCCGCACGGTTTCGACGCCACCTAATGTCACTTTACAAAGTAAAGTGTCTTGGGGTGGTGGTCACCGACAGTAGGATCGCTCCGATGCGTGCGGGCGTGACGGGGACTGCACTCGGTTATGCTGGTTTTCGCGGAGTACGGGACTATCGCGGCAAGAAAGATATTTTCGGCAGAAAGCTCAAGGTCACGATGACGGATGTCGCCGATTCGCTCGCGACCGCGGCGACGCTTGTGATGGGCGAGGGAGCCGAACGCCAGCCGCTTTGCATCATCGAAGGGGCGCCAGTTGAGTTCGTCGAGAAAGTAAATCGGAAGGAAGTTCTGATATCCGCAAAGGACGATATGTACGCGCTGCTCTTCAAGCGCCTGCCTGACCGGCAGGCAGGCGCCGGAGGAAGTAGAAAGTCGCGCCGAGGATAAGGAATAGTCCAGATAGCCAGACCAAGGACCCACTGTTTGGTTCATCGGCTATTACTGCGACGGCAGCCTGTCCGGCCAGGGCGACGTTTGGCGAAGTCGTTGCACTCGTTGTGGCGGGCTCGGATGCGGATGCTGTTATTGATTGTGTTGGCGCGGCCGATACCCTCATTGGTATACGAGTATCAGTATCAGTGGATGTCGCGGCGGGTTCGACCGAAACCGGCCGCGTGAAGTAGCCGAGTATGTCGTTCCACGGTTTTGCCAGCGCGGCCGGAATCGCATAGCTCGTGGCCCACACTCGTGCGTCCTTTCCGGCGCTCAATGGCTCGACGCCACCGTCTTCTTGCTGAAGCACGCCCAAATACCCGAGCGGTGTTAGGCCACTCTTGCTCCAGTCATCAGGAGTTTGTTGGAGTGTCGCTATGGCCTGCAATACCCAGCTCAAGGAGAAACTGTTCGGCCCGAAGATCCCCGATTCATTCTGATTGCGCCGCAAAAACTCCTCCGCTTTTTCGATAGCCTGCGTCACTCCCGCCTGTTCACCAAAAGGTGCAAGTGCTTGAAGCGCTGCCGCGGTCAGGTCAACGCTTCCTTCCCATGAGCCGCTCACTTTTTGTTTGGAAAGAATGAACGAGACGATAGCCTCCATCATTGCGTTGGTCTTCGAATATCCGGAATGCAAAAGAGGGAAGACAGCGAACATGTCGTCGTTGACGAGTGATGAGTTTCCTATCTGCGTACCATCAAAGGCGCTTACTATCGGTGTTACGTAATCTATGCTTGTCTCCGAATACGGATTTATTCCAAGCGCCATTAAAGCCATGGCATGCCGTTCGTAATCCGTGACGCTGGACAATTCAGGCTCCGCGTCAAAGAGATACATTCGGAGTTTCTGACGTGCGGCACTGCACGCTTCGTTGCAGACCGAGTCGTTCGCTGAACCGAAGGCGATAGCCGCCCAATCGGTCAAAAGAGCGGACGCGTACGAACCATCGGCGTTCTGTTTGCTCGCGAGGAATTCGAGTGCCGTCGAAGTGTTGAACTCGCGCCCCTTTAGATATTCGCCTCCGCCGGAAGAAGACGAGCCTGAACTTGCGTTACTCGCCGAACTCGTGAGCGCTCCGATACTAAACTGCACGGGTGCTCCAACGGTCGAGTTGTCGGACCAGTCGGTGAGCTGGAACGAAAGGAGGTCGCCGGAGGCGAGCGTCATGTCGCTAAGTCCGACCATCGCCTCTACGCCGTTCTGGGAAATGCTCCAGAATTGCGTTGCCCCGGGAGTTGTGCCATTAAGGCTTTGCAAAAAGAGCCCGAACGAAAAATTTTCCAGTGTATAAGAGCTGATCACCCCTTGGTCCTTTGCGGCTGCAAGTGCGCAGATGCCCAGAAACTGTCCGCTATAACTGTGCGGCTCGCCATCGGTATCCGTGACGGTACACGTATCTCCCACGGATACCGTCGGGACGGTATCTGCGTTTGTGGCAATGGGCAGAAACAATGCGAACGAAATAAAGATTGCGAATATTCTAAAACGGTTCATACGTGTAACGTTATTAATAATTACTAGTAACCTTTTTCATACCTCCACTCGACGACGTCGCCTTCTTTGAGGCGCGCTTGTGAAGCGCCGAGATCGGATTTTTTTCCGTTGACGAGGAGTATCCAATAGTACCCATCCGTGTTTTTACGCTCGTTTATTTCCTCGACAAAGAATCCCAGACCGGGGAAATCACGTCCCGAAAAGCTAAGCGAACCCATGCCAGCGAGAGTATGCATCACATCCAAAACGGAACTCGTTGTCGTTGCGGTAAACGTTGTTGAGTTGGTGTTGGAGGTTTGGGACGAGTTTTCGGTGGAAAAAGATTCGACGAACCACTGTTGCGTGAAAAATGCCCCTCCGCTAAGGGCGATGATCGCGATGGCAAGTGCGACGTATTTTTTCATATAAAATGCAAAATCTCCGCCCAAGCGGAGACCTTTGACGCGCCTTTCGACCGGCGCACAGTCTTCCTGCTCGGGATGTTACCGTTGTTTGACGACCGGACTCGTTCCGCCAATTTGGCGGACTTTACCGTTGCGGCACAGTGCGGGAATTGAACCCGACTTCCACAAACAACAGGAGGTGCATTGTATTCCACCGGGTCTCTAGCGCAATGTGTACAACGTGCCAGGAAACAGAGTTGGCGCGAAGTAAAGTGATATAGTGCCGTGATGGAACTTTCTTGTGTAGCGGAATCATGGCCCATTCGCGGGAGATTTGCCATCTCGCGAGGAGAAAAGACCGAAGCGCAGGTCATTGTTGCGACCATCCGCGATGGCGCACATCAGGGGCGCGGGGAGTGTATGCCGTATAGCCGCTATGGCGAATCGGTCGAAAGTGTTCAAGATCAAATGGCGTCGGTAAAGAGTGAGATAGAGAATGGGGTCGGTCGGGAGAAGCTGCAAAAATTGTTGCCTGCCGGAGCGGCGAGGAACGCGCTCGATTGCGCCCTGTGGGATCTTGAGACGAAGCGAAGTGGGAAGACCATATGGGAGTTGGTGGGCATCCAAGCACCGCAACCAAAACCGACGGCATACACCATCAGCTTGGACACTCCGGAAAAAATGGCTGCGGGCGCGGCAGAAGCTGCAAAAACGTTTTCACTTTTGAAAATAAAAATTGGAACCGACGATGAAGGACGACTCGCGGCTGTGCGGAATGCTGCTCCGCAAGCGCGGCTCATCGTCGACGCAAACGAAGGATGGAATGAGAGCGATCTTGAGGCGAACGTGCGTTTGTGCGAGTCGGCCGGAGTCGAGCTCATCGAGCAACCAGTGCCCGCGAAACATTCCAATATTCTTAAGAATGTGAGAACGTCTATCTTGCTGTGTGCGGATGAATCGGCGCACACGAGTGATGACATCCAAAAGGTCGCCGAGAATTTCGGGGCGGTGAACGTTAAGCTCGACAAGGCCGGCGGACTTACCGAAGCATTGAAAATGATAGAAAAAGCAAAAGAAGCGGGATTAGCTATTATGGTCGGTTGCCATGTTTCCACCTCGCTTTCCATGGCCCCTGCCACGGTAGTTGCGCAGTATGCCGACTACGTGGACCTCGACGGGCCGCTTCTTCTGGAACGTGACAGGGAACCGGCTATCGGATACCGGGACGGCCAAATTTTCCCGACCACCCCGGATCTTTGGGGCTAGAACAAAGGGTGGTTCTCCTTCCACTCGTCGAGGAGCGCTACGTGCCTTTTCGAGTCGGTGCCGGTGCGCGCCCGCAATGCGCGATTGTTCGTGTCTTTCAGCCATTTTTCGCCGTTCCAAAATTCGAGCGCCGGGAGATTTGTTTTGTAGTCGGTCGCTCCTCCATACACCGTACCGGGGTAATAGTACTTCACTCCGCGCTCCTTTGCCGCGCGCGCTATATCGATCAATAACCACATTCCGAGGGACGACTTATCATATTCCGGCGACCAGCTCTGATACCAATCGTGCGTCATTGTCTCATCCGATACTTCGAGCGTGTATGCCGCCGTCACGCCGCTCGCATCACTATAGACGCCTACGTGCGAAATGATGCCGAAATTAAGCCAATGCATCAGGCGCTCGCGCGGTACCACCGAAGGACCGTGCGCGCGCCGGAAATATTCGAGCCAGAAATTGATGAACTCTTCGGTGATCTTGAGATCTGCAAGTGGAATACTTTTGCGGGAAAGTTTTCCATCGAACTTCTTCGCAACGCGCCTGCATTCGCTATTTAGTTCAAATTCCGGAAGGAAGATACGACCGCCTCGTGCCATATAGAAAAGACCCTTGCTCGCTGGCGAACCCGAATAAGGAAGATAACCGCGTTCATACATGTCGGCAAGCGTATCCCCGACTTCGAGTTGCCCGTAATTGCAATACCCGAACGTGTATGTGCCGTAATCGTGCGCCAGTTCGCTGCTGAAAAACCTCATGCAAATGTATTATCCAGCCATTTCGGTATCTGTTCAATGAGCCCGTCCATCGGGCCCGAAGAGGAGAGGAGAACCACGTCGCTCTCGTGGATTTCCTTTTTGCACATACTCATCGCTTCTTCCACGTTCGTTGCAGGCCTCACCGATACTCCCGCTCTGGAAAGTTGTTCCGTCATCTCCGTTTGCGAACTCTGTTCATGTGTGTCCGCGCCCTGCTCGACAGGTTTGTACAGGATAACAAGCCCGGCCCCGTCGAATGCATCATCGAACCAGTGCAGCATTTTTTTGTTGCGCCAACTGAACGTGTGCGGCTCGAATATCACTACGAGACGCTTGTCGGGGTAGCGGCCCTTTAGCGCGTTGATCGCGGAGCGCAATTTTTCTCGCGACGAGCCGAATCCTTCGAATGCGGGAAGAGACGAGCTCTTCGTCTTTTGTTCGAGCCGGCGCGCGAGACCTTTGAAATCCTTGATCGCGGAGGCGAGCTGTTCGGGAGTAACCAATTCTTTTTCCAAAAGCATCGCGGAAGCGCCAACGATGTTTTGGATGTTGTGATCGCCGAAGATGGAAGTCGAAAGTCGTGCAATTTTCTCCGCGCCGCGCATTAGATCGAATTTGACCACGTCGCCGCGAGAAATGTTGTTTGCATACCACTCGGACGAGCTCGTCATGCCGTAGAGAGTGACGCGCGCTCGCGTCTCTTTTCCAAGCGATGCGGCGTTCGGCTCATCCGCGCACAAGAGCAGTGTCCCGCTATCGGGAAGGCCGGCGGCGAGCGCGCGGAACGGCTCTGAAAATTCCCGTTGAGTCTTGTAGATATTCACGTGGTCATGGGTCACGGCTGTTATTACGCAATCGTGTGCGTTGTAATGTGCGAACTTGGGTCGTAAATCGTCGTGTGAGGTCGGGTATTCATCACCCTCAAGCACAAAAATAGGATGTGTGCCGAGGTTAGCCGGCTCCATGCCGATCGGAGCGGCGCCGACAAACCAGCCCGCATCGACTCCGGAACGTGAAAGGCACCACGCGATGAGCGACGATGTTGTTGATTTCCCGTAGGAACCCGCAACGACGATAGTCTCTCTTTCTTTTACGATCTCGCTCAATAGCTCAGGGAAACTCGCGATGCGAATGCCGGACTCGTACGCCGCCCGCACCTCCGCGTTATTTTCTTGCGTAAGTTTCGCATTCTTGCCGATGACGATGATGTCCGCATCTTTTGGGATATTTCCTGGGTCGTAGGAGGTTTTGTACGGTATGCCATGCCTCTCCAGCTGATTCGTCGCGGGAGGATACGCATCGGCATCGGAGCCGCTTACCTGCCACCCTTGTTCCTTGAGCAAAATGGCAGCCGCGCTCATCCCCATGCCCGCAATGCCGATAAAATGCGCCTTTTTTTCCTGCATCAAAAGAGACTATAGCCTAGCGAAGCGAGAGAAGCGAGGGCTTGTTCTCGCTTCCGAGCGAGTGCCGGCTAAACGAGCGAAGCGACTATAGCATGGGGCATCTCACGCAGGTTGCGGACATAATCTATGGAGAGTAGTGTGCCTGTATGGGTGGATTCGACAAACTCACCACAGGAAAGCTCTCCATCGTAGCGACGCCGATAGGGAACCTGGGCGACCTAACGTTTAGGGCCCTATGGAATTTGAAGGAGTGCACCTGCGTGTATGCCGAAGATACGCGCGTGACGCTCAAACTGCTCAACCACTACGGACTTCGCAAGCCGGTGTTTCGGCTCGACGCGGCGACCGAAGGCAGGAAGGCAGGAGAGATAGTTGCACGACTGCAGGAGGGCGAACACGTCGCATATGTCACGGACGCTGGCACGCCAGGCATTTCTGATCCCGGCGCGCGGCTGGTTGCGCACGTGCGTAAGGAATCGCCGGACGTGAAAATAGAAGCGGTCCCCGGCCCGTCGGCCCTGACCGCCGCACTCTCGATCGCGGGGATAGACGCAACCACATTCACGTTTCTCGGATTTCTGCCGCACAAGAAAGGCCGCCAAACAGCGTTAAAACAAATCGCAAAAAGTGAGATACCTGTCGTCCTCTACGAATCGCCGCATCGCATATTGAAATTGCTCTCGGAATTACAGAAAATAGCCCCGAAATGCCTTGTGACCATCGCTCGCGAATTAACGAAAATCCACGAAGAAGTACTGCAAGGGCCTTCCGGAGAATTGGCTGAACGCATCAAAAAAGACCACAAGGATCGCGGTGAATTTGTAGTCATCGTGGAGTCTTCTAGAAAGTAGAAGTCAGAGGTTGTATACTGTTCGCCATGACCCTCGATGCACTCATAATGCTCGCCGGCGGATTTGTTGCTGTCCTGCCCTTTTTGGGTTTTCCCAACAGCTGGGACACGGCCCTTCTATTCATCGCCGGAGTTCTTATCATTGTTCTCGGTATCGTCGTGCGACGTGAGAAAAACACAAGTGACGGCGCTCCTACACAGCACAGCGGAGATACATTCGTCGAGAACGGGCCGCAAGGCCACGCATGAATAGACGCAAGCATTGGGTCGCCCTCGGCGGCGTTCTCCTCGTCGCGGGTGTGACCAGCGCAGCCATATCCACTTCTTCACAGCTTTCTTTCATACGGAATGCCACAACAACGCCGGACCTCCTCTTTTCGCCACCCGCGTCCTTCGTACAGCACCTTCCGACGCCGGAGCCGATGTATGCGATCTACATGACGCAGTGCGCGGTCGGCACACCCTCACTGCGCGACACTCTCGTAAAGTTCATTGACGAGACGAAGCTCAACGCCGTCATTATCGACATCAAAGATTATGCAGGAAAGATATCGTACCCGACGGATAATCCGGCACTAGCGGGGTCTGTCTCCGAAAAATGTGGCGCACGCGACATGAAAGAGTTCATCGAAAAACTCCACGACAAAGAAATTTATGTCATCGGACGCGTCACCGTATTCCAAGACCCTTTCTACACCAAGGCTCATCTGGAACAATCCGTGCAGAGTAAAAGCCGTCCGGGTGAGCCGTGGAAAGACCACAAAGGACTCTCCTTTGTGGCCGTCAACGCGCAGCCGTTTTGGGAATACATCGTCGAGCTTTCGAAGGAGTCGTATGCACTTGGATTTGATGAGCTGAATTACGACTATGTGCGATGGCCGTCCGACGGCCCGATGTCAGACATCGTGTACCCATCGGCCGATCGAGCAGGGGAGCTTGAGAAATTTTTCCGGTATCTCCAAGCGCAAGTGGCGCCGACCCATTCGACGGGCTCAGGGCAAGTCGGACCCGTTATGTCCGTAGACCTTTTTGGGTACACGACCGTCCTTACCGACGACCTCGGGATAGGCCAACAGCTCGAGCGGACACTTCCGTATTTCGACTATATTGCTCCGATGGTATATCCATCTCACTACAATAAGGGATTTGCCGGTCTCGCGAATCCAAACAACGATCCGTACAAAGTCGTATACGTGTCCATGGCGGAAGCGGTGCGACGAGCGATCGCGACGACGACCCCGATCGGCTCGTTCGCTCATACGCGCATCGGCACTTCGACGCCCGCCGTGTACTCAAAGCCATCGTACGACCCGAAAAAACTACGCCCCTGGCTTCAGGATTTCGATTACGGAAAGGATTATCTACCGGCAGACATCCTCGCACAGACGAAGGCGACGTACGACGCCGGCCTCACCTCGTGGTTTTTCTGGGATTCCGCCAACAGGTACACGAGCCTGAGGGCGGTGTTACAATCTGAGTGATGGGTAGTATTGAGTCTCAGGCCAGCAACTCGAGCGAAAAAGAAGATTTTTCGACTCTCGCAGGCCATGTGCGCGAAGTACAGCACCTCGTAAAAGAAGTTGATGCTCTTGTTGCCCCGGCTCTCAGTAAGACTGAAGGAGAGAGGATGGACTATCTCGGATCTATAGCTTTGCAACAAGCCGAATTGCTGAAGCTGCACAATTCCTCGGTTAGTCTAATATCTAAGATTTCGAAAGTGTGCCTGATCCCTCTCGGCCTGCATGCTGGCCCGCTTCTGGTATCAAAATTTGTTGATGATGAAGAGCTGAGTAAAACGATTGCAGAAATAGGAATAGCCACCATGCCAATATCTGCATTGGCCCTTTCTGTCCTTATTGTCGTTGCACTTAATCACGCGGATATGCTCGAGGAAAAAACCCGAACTCTACTATCCATGGCACGTGTACCGCGGAACGAAGTATGAATGAACAAGACAAGGAAACTCAGGAGCAGCTCGCGCAACGTCTCGAAGACCTACGACGCGAGTCCCCATCACAGTATGCACAAATGCTTAGGGGAGTCTCCGCAGCGCTGATGGAATACAAGCAGGAGCTGAAGGAGGTTCTTGGGCAATAGGACTTTCGGTGTTCTTCATATCTTCGGTATACTTAGAATATGCCGCCCAACGGGCAGAATAGCGATGATCGTCGTGTGACATATTTTGCGGCGACGCACACGCGCGGGAAGCGCGAGATGTTCGGCATACGCGCGGCAGACCGCGGAAAGCATATCTATGTCATCGGAAAGACGGGTATGGGTAAATCGACCATGCTCGAGAACATGGCGATACAGGATATTCAGAACGGCGAAGGCATCGCCTTTATCGATCCGCACGGCTCGACCGCCGAGCGGCTTCTCGACTTCGTTCCGCACGAACGTATCAAAGATGTGCTTTACTTTGCGCCTTTTGATACCGACCACCCGATAGGATTCAACGTGATGGAAGACGTCGGCTACGACAAGCGTCACCTCGTCGTTTCCGGCCTCATGGGGGCCCTGAAGCGGATTTGGGTCGACGCGTGGAGCGCGCGTATGGAATACATCCTGCAGAACACGCTCTTGGCGCTTCTTGAATATCCCGAATCGACGCTCCTCGACGTGAACCGCATGCTGACCAACAAGGCCTTTCGCGCGGCGGTCGTGGAGAAGATAACCGACCCGATAGTCAAATCGTTCTGGGTCGAGGAGTTCGCAAGCTTTACCGACACCTATACCCGCGAAGCGACGCCCGCCATTCAGAACAAGGTCGGCCAGTTCACCTCGAATCCTCTCATCCGCAACATCGTCGGACAACCGCGTTCGTCGTTCGACCTCCGCAAGATGATGGATGAGAAAAAGATATTCATCGTCAATCTCTCGAAGGGCAGGATGGGCGAGACGAACGCGGCGCTCCTTGGCTCGATGCTCGTCGTTAAGATATATCTCGCTGCGATGTCACGTGCCGACGAACCCGCCGCTCGCCTCGCACAACTTCCGCGCTGCTACTTTTACGTCGACGAGTTCCAATCGATGATGAACGAGGCGTTCGCCGACATTCTCTCCGAGTCGCGTAAATATAAGCTCGCACTCACGCTCGCGAACCAATACATCGAGCAAATGGAAGAAGAGGTGCGTGATGCCGTGTTCGGCAACGTCGGGACTCTGATATGTTTCCGAGTCGGACCTTTTGATGCAGAGATACTGACGACCGTATTCGAGCCGACCTTCTTGGCCCAGGATCTCGTAGGTCTCGGTATCGGGCAGATCTACCTGACGCTCATGATAGATGGCGTGGGCTCCGCTCCGTTTTCCGCAGAAACTATTCCGCCCATAGAGGCGCCGCCTATTTCGTATCGCGACGACTGCGTCCGCTACTCAAGGGCTCAATTTTCGCGCCCGCGCGCGGAAATGGAATCTCTGGTCAGCAGGCGTCAGAAAGATTTTGCACCGCCTCCGAAGCAGACGCGCGAGCAGGGCGGACGCGGGTTTGGGAGAGATAATGACCGCGGGCGGGGCGCAAGGGGAAATCAGGGCCAATTTCAAAGGAACGACCGTGCGTTCAGTACCGAACCAAGTGCAAACGCAGGGTCTGCCCAGCATGGCGCCCGAGAACATTCCGCCCCTCCAGTACGTGAGGACCGGGGCGCGCTTCGCGCGGCGATAGAAGCGGCGAATCCTGTCACGGCACCCCCGACGACAGCTCGTCCGACTCCTGCCACTGGATTAGGCGCGACGAGGTCACCCGCCGATATTTTGCGAGAACGGCTAGCTCGTAAGTCTCGACCAACCGGCCCCGAACAAAGAGTTGCAGCTGAAGACAAAGAAGAGAGGGAAGTCCGGCAATCCGATCAACCCGCTCGTGCAGACGGATCAGGAGAGATCTCGAACGAGGAGTTGCAACGCATTCTCCACGACGGCGATTAGCATGAACATTAGCGTATCTCGCACGACTCGACTCTTTTCTTTATGAGACTCGGTTTGCGAATGACGCTATCCATTGTCGCACTTTTCACCGCGCTCCTGCTGATCGCGCCACTCGTGTTTGCCGATCACAACATCAATATCAACACAACAAGCCTCGAAGAGCTCGATGCGCTTCCCGGTGTCGGCCCGACGATCGCACAACGCATCATTGAGGGTCGTCCCTACTCCTCGGTCGAGGAGGTAAGTCGCGTGGACGGCATCGGCGAACCGGGTTCCAAGTCGTACGAGGACATCGTAGCCCACATCGTTGTTACTGGCGGAAGCTCGTCGGGTACACAGCCACCTGCCCAATCTTCCGCACAAACATCTACACCAACGTCCGCGGCACCACCCTCGGTAAGTTCTGCAAGCGAGCTTGTTGTCGATGGAGGGAGTGATCGCACGCTCATAGCAGGTGCCGGGGTGCAGTTTTCGGCCCGCGCATACCGTAATAAAGACGTTCTCGAAAACACCAGCTTCATGTGGAATTTTGGAGATGGGTCCACGGCACAAGGCGCATCCGTCGTCCATCGTTTCGAATATCCCGGACGGTACGCTGTCATTGTCACCGGTTCGAAAGACGGCGCGAACGGTTCGGACCGCTTCACGGTGACTGCGGAATCCGCACAACTCGCGGTCCGCGCATTACCCGATGGTAGCGTTGAAATAGAAAATCTTTCGACACGCGATGTCGACCTTTCGCACTGGGTCGTGCAGTTTTCTGGCCGACGGTTCGCTCTGCCGGAGAATACTTCAGTCTTGGCGAAACAAACAATGCGCATCTCGCCGAACACGCTGCACTTCTACGCGGGAAGCACGTCTGAACTCGATTATCCCGACGGGACACTCGCGTTCCGTGCAGGAGAGTATGCGCCTGACACCGCGCCTGCCACGGCCGATGTCACGCGCGAGTCCGCACCTTCCCCCGTTCCTGCTCCTGCGCGAGCGGAAGAGCAGGGTGCGAGTGGAACGGCGTCAAAGCAAGAATCTGCAGTGGATGAGGAAGAAACAGTCCAGCGCGCGGCGGAAGTTCAAGAACGGGAACCGTTCGCCACATCATCCAACGTTGCCGCGGCCGCGATCTCTGCAACAGGCGCCTGGAAGTGGTGGTTTGGCGCCATTGCTATATCCGCGCTCGCTGGTGGTGCAGTATTTGTTTCCCGCCGAGTAGGGAGGAAGGAGTGGAACATCGTTGATGATACGTCGGAATAAGTGTAGTGTTTATTGAATGGCTGAAAAGCAGACCCCAGTACCACAACGCTTCGCGTTGGCTACGGGGCAGGCTGTTTTGGTACGTTGCGGAATCTGATGTATGGCGAACAAAGAGACAGTGCTAGTGACAGGTGGAGCGGGGCTAATAGGTCCGTCGCTCATTGAACTATTGCTTCCGAAATATCGGGTCGTCTCGCTCGACAATTATTTCATCGGGAATGAGAAAAATCACATCGAAGGAGCAGGGTATATAAAAGGTCACACGAAAGATATCGAATCGCTTCTGGGCAACGAGTCACCCGCCATCATCTTTCACCTAGGCGAGTATTCGCGCGTCGAGCAGAGTTTTACGGACCTTCCGCTCGTGTGGGAATCGAACGTTCACGGCGCTTTTCGCGTGTTCGAATATTGGCGCAAGCGCACATGCAAGCTGGTGTACGCGGGTTCCAGTACCAAATTCGCGGACGGAGGCCTGGGCCGTGACCAAAGTCCTTATGCATGGATGAAGGCAAGCAACACCGAACTTGTGAAGAATTACGGCGCGTGGTTCGGCCTGCCGTACGCGATAACATATTTTTACAACGCCTACGGCCCGCGCGAGCTTTCCGAGGGCCCTTACGCGAGCGTAATGGGCAGATTCAAAAAACAGTATGCTGCCAGCCAGCCTATCACCGTCGTCGCTCCGGGAGCGCAGCGGCGAAATTTTACCCATGTGGAAGACATCGCTCGCGGACTCTTGATGGTGGGTGAGAAAGGGCAAGGGGACGAGTATGGGATCGGTTCTCCGGAGTCGTATTCCGTTCTCGATATAGCCAAGATGTTTACAGACAACATAGCAATGCTCCCGGAGCGGAAAGGAAACCGCATGGAATCCATAGTAGACACCTCGCGCGTCGAGAAAGAATTCGGCTGGAAGCCGCAGCACACCATCAGGGAATATATTGAGTCATTAAAAAAGAAAGCATGAACCCCGTTAGAAGTCCTCGGCAGAAAAATTTGTTCCAAATTTTTCTGCGCGGTGTATTGAATCTATTGAGCAAACGAAACTCGATTCACAGAGTGAACGTATGACTGGTCAGCGGCAGACTTCTAACGGGGTGAAGAGGATCCTCATATTTTCGCTCGCCTATACACCGTATGTCGGCGGGGCGGAGCTTGCCATCAAGGAGATTACAGACAGACTCGACCCGAATGAGTATTCGTTCGACATGATAACGCTTCGATTCGACAGAAAGTTGCCCGAAGTGGAGAAGATCGGGAACGTGACGGTCCACCGTATCGGGTTCGTCTCCGAGAACGTAAAGGTCTCCGACCGGGCTCTCCCGCTGCCGTGCAAGCTCGCAAAAATTTTGTTCCCCTTCACGTCTTTTTTCAAAGCGCTTTCACTGCATCGTAAACGACCATACGACATCGTTTGGGCGATGATGGCCAACCAGGCAGGGTTCGGAGCGCTGTTCTTCAAGTACGCACATCCGAACATTCCATATTTCCTCGAACTTCAAGACGGCAATTCCCTCCAGCAGATCAAAGCTCGACAGCCGCTCTTGAGCCTAGTGTGGCCTATCTACAAACGCGTCTACCTGAAAGCGGACGTCATAAAGGCGATATCGAACTTCATCAAGGACCTCGCGCGCGAGGTCGGTTTCAGAGGAAAGCTCGAGGTAATTCCGAATGCAGTTGATATTGCGAAGTTCTCCGCTGTCATTCCCGAAGACGATGCCGCAGAGCTCAAAAGTCGGCTCGGAAAAAAGATGGGCGATGTTTTTTTGTTCACCGCTTCTCGGCTTGTGCTCTCGCGCGGCGTCGAGGATGTTATTCGCGCGCTTGCGCACTTGCCTCCGAATGTGAAATTTCTTATCGCCGGCGACGGAGAAGATCGCGGGAAGCTGGAGGACATTGCACGGGAGTCTCGCGTCGCAGAGCGAGTGATCTTCTTAGGCCAAGTTGAGCACGCGGAAATTCCAAAATATCTGAAAGTCTCGGATATCTTCGTGCGCCCTTCCGTCATCGAAGGGATGGGAAGCGCGTTCGTGGAAGCGTTCGCGGCCGGAATTCCCGTCGTCGCTACGCCGGTCGGCGGCATTCCGGACTTTCTCTTTGATCCAGAGCGGGAACCCGACATGGAACCTACAGGAATTTTTTGCAATGTCCGCGATCCTGAATCGATCGCCCTAGCAGTGAAAAAGTACATGGAGAATCCAACTTTGACGGCGCGCATTGTCAAGAACGCTAAAGCGCTTGCATCGGAAAAATATGATTGGGATCTCATTGCGTTGAACATGCAAAAACGCATTTTTGATCCACTTACGAAAATATGAAAATCCTTATTGCTACCGGACTTTATCCGCCGGAGATCGGCGGGCCTGCGACGTACGCGAAGTTGTTCGAGGAGCGGTTGCCTCGCTATGGCATTGAAGTCTCGGTACTTCCGTTTCGAACGGTGAGACATCTACCTCCTATAATCCGGCACGTCGCGTATGGCTGGAAGGTCTTCAGCATGGCGCGCAACGCCGACCTTATCCTCGTGCAAGACAGCGTTTCGACCGGGCTGCCCGTTGCCGCGGCTTCTTTTTTCAGCGGGAAAAAGTTCGTCATTCGAGTGCCGGGCGATTATGCGTGGGAGCAGGGAACACAGCGCTTCGGCGTACAGGAATCTCTCGACGACTTTCAGGAACGTACGTACGGGCTACGAGTAAGCATTCTCCGTGCGATTCAGCGTTTTGTCGTGAATCGTGCGCACCGTGTCATTGCGCCCAGCCAGTATCTGGCGCGTATTGTCTCCGGATGGTTAAAGCATCCGAGACCGATCGACGTTGTGTACAACGGCATAGAAACAGTGAATTCTGCAAATGGTGCCGCACGCCAGCCAGATCTTATTGTGTCGGCCGGTCGGCTCGTTCCATGGAAGGGATTCCAGGACCTTATCGAGGTTGTTGGTAATCATCCGGAATGGAAACTCGATATCCTCGGCGACGGGCCGCAGCGCAAACTACTCGAGGAGCGTATAGAGAAGCATGACGCAAAAAGTCGTGTCACGCTCCATGGCAACGTACCTCACGCGGAAGTACAACGCGCTTTTGCGCGGGCGTCGGTTTTTGTTCTCAATTCGAGCTATGAGGGACTATCGCACACTCTAGTCGAGGCAATGGAAACAGGCGCGCCTGTGATAGCCACTCGCGTTGGAGGAAATCCGGAAGTCGTTCAAGATGGTGTGAATGGAACACTTGTTGATGCAGGGGACAAACGAGGCCTCGAAGGAGCGTTGACGAACCTCATGTCAGATGCCTCTCTCCGAGGGAAGTTGGGAGCGGCAGCGGCTCAAAGAGCGACAGATTTTTCGATCGATAAAACAGTCGAGGCGACTGCCTCACTCATAAAATCATGCGTCCCGTTAGAAGTCCTTGGCAGAAAAATTTGATGTAAATTTTTCTGCAAGACCAGTTGTGTGTATATAGCAAACGAAACATAATCCATAAGACAAGCGTATGACTAATAAACGACAGACTTCTAACGGGATGCGTATCCTAGCTATCAGTGGCGACAGATCGAGACGCGGCGTATTGTACGCTGGTTCGCCGGCGTTCAAGCGGCAAGAGGCATACGCGAAGCAGTTCGGCAACCTTGATGTCATCGTCTTTTCCCGCCGGAGCGACGGCGCCACGCCGATGGAAGCGAGCGCGCTCCGCGTATACCCAACAAATTCCGCATCCAGATTTTTCTACGGATTTGACGCTATTCGAATAGCGCTTAAGCTTCCAAAGCCAGACGTCGTTACCGTCCAGGACCCATTTGAGATAGGGTTCGTCGCGTGGCTCATCGCCGCGCTCCACGGAGTCTCGCTCCACGTCCAGGTACACACGGATTTTCTCTCGCCGGAATACGCGCGACTCTCATTCCTAAATCGCATACGCGTATGGGTCGCAGGATTCGTTCTCCGTCGCGCGAGTGGTGTTCGCGTGGTGTCCGAGCGGATTAAAAAGGATATTGAGCAGACATTTCGTATTCGCGCATCAATCACAGCCTTGCCCATTTTTGTCGATGTCGAACGTTTCAAAACGGCAAGGTCTTACCTTGCCATTTCCGAGCGATTTGCGATGTTCAAAACCAAAGTTCTCGTCGTTTCGCGCCTCGAACCCGAGAAAAATGTTTCGCTCGCGATTCGGGCATTTGCGGAAGCGGCACCGGAAGACGCGTGTCTCATCATCGTCGGAGCCGGCAGCAGGGCATTGTCGTTGCAACATTTTGCAAAACGTTTGAATGTTGCTGGAAGGGTCTTTTTTGAAGGGAGTAAAGATGCCTCCGACTACTACAGATCTTGCGACCTCATACTCGTTCCGTCCAAGTACGAAGGATACGGACTGGTCACAGTCGAGGCGCTATCCGCCGGAAAGCCTGTGCTTTCGACAGACGTTGGTATTGCACGCGAGGCCGGGGCGATCGTTACGACCGAGGAGAGGTTCGCAGAGGCCCTTGCCGATTGGTTCAAAAATGGCCCGCGGACGGGCGAGCTGAAAAACTGCCCGTACGCGAACTTTGAGGAGTACGTACACGCATATTGTAACGATATTATGGCTTGTACAAACGGTAAAAAATTGCCATAATGCCGCCTCATGACCAAGAAAAAGATGCTCATCGGTTTCGTCGGGCAGGGATATGTAGGAGGGAGTTACGCCAACAATTTCGAGAAACGCGGACTCCCGGTCGTCCGCTATTCACTTGAGGAGCCATACCGCGTGAATAAAGACAAGATACAAGATTGCGATGTCGTATTCGTCTGCGTACCGACTCCGACGACCTCGAAAGGTTTTGACGTCTCCATCGTCGAAGAGGGTCTTGCGCTTGTCGGCAGGGGCAAGATCGCGGTGGTCAAGTCGACACTTCAGCCGGGGACAACGAAGCGTCTTCAGAAGAAATTTCCGCATCTCGTCGTTCTGTGCTCTCCCGAATTTTTGAGCGTTGCGACCGCGCAGCTCGACGCCGACAGTCCGTTCTCGAATATCGTCGGAATGCCGGCGAATGACGAAAAGCACCGCAAGGCGGCGAAACTTGTCCAATCGATACTTCCGACGGCTCCATTTTCGGACACGTGCTCGAGCGAGGAGGCCGAACTCGTAAAATACGCGCACAACTTCAGCGGCTACACGCAGATCCTTGCTTTCAATATCATCTACGATATGGCGAAGCATTTCGGGTGCGACTGGGAGAGCATAGAAAAAGCAATTCACGCCGATCCGCTGGTACCGAACCGCTACGCGCACCCCGTACACAAGGGCGGCCGCGGGGCGGGCGGGGCATGTTTCATTAAGGACGTCGCATCCCTCGCCCGCTTGTACGAGAGCACGGTACGACATCCGAAGGGGGTCGCGCTCCTAAAGGCACTGGAGGACAAGAACATCGCCCTTCTACTCGGATCGGGAAAAGATCATGACCTTCTGCAAGGTGTTTACGGTGAGAAAGAGCTGAAAAAGCGCTCGCACATCCGTCGCTAAAACACGTGAGATACTAAGGGAATGCGACTTCTCATTTGCACCCAAGCCGTCGACAAGAACGACCCTGTATTGGGGTTTTTCCATCAGTGGCTGCGGGAATTCGCGCGGCACTTCGAGCACATCCACGTGGTCTGTCTCAAGGAGGGGGAACACGACCTTCCTTCAAATGTGTCTGTCCACTCGCTCGGCAAACCCTCCGCCGCTAAAGCTATGGAGGGCAAGGGAGGTAGGGGCATATCACGTACCAAATACATTTGGAATTTTTTTCGATATATTTGGTTACTGCGAAACAACTACGATGCGGTATTCGTCCATATGAACCAGGAATACGTGCTACTTGGCGGGAAACTTTGGTGGCTCCTCCGAAAACGCGTTGTTCTCTGGCGCAATCATAAAAAAGGCTCGATTACGACGCGTCTCGCCGCATATCTTGCGCACACGATTTGCTACACCTCGCCTGCGGCGTACGTTGCCGGATTCAAGAACGCAGTGCAAATGCCGATCGGTATCGACACAAATTTATTTACGCCGCGTGGAAAAGCGAGCGATGCAAACTCGATTCTTTTTTTGGGGCGTCTTGATGCCGTTAAACATCCCGACATCTTTCTCGGGGCGCTCGATGTGCTCGAGAGAGGGGGAGTTACGTTCCGCGCAGATGTGTACGGTGACCCGACTCCGGGGCGTGGATCATATGCTGAAGAATTGCGGGGGCGTTTTTCGGCAACACAAGGCGTCGTGTTCCATCCCGGCGTTCGCAACGACCAGACGCCTACCATCTATGCAGAGCACGCGATATACGTGAACCTCACGCCATCCGGCTCTTTCGACAAGACGATAGGGGAGGCGATGTCTTCCGGGTGTCTTGTCGTAGCGGCTAACGAAGCATTGCGCGGCGTTCTGCCAGACGAGCTCATTGTCGATCCGCAGAAGCCGGAATCGGTGATAGCAGGTATTCGTGCCGCACTTGGCATGGATGAAGCGGCGCGCGCGAAACTTTCTGAGCGCTCGCGTACTTATATTGAGCATGAACACTCGCTTTCACTCCTCGCATCAAAACTGACGGCGTTGTATAAGTCATGACTATGGCCCCTCGTGCCTTGCTGAAGGGAGTTATCGTTCGCGTTCTGTCGTTGATACCTGCACGCCTAAGCACACTTTCCGTCCTCATGTACCATTCCGTCTCTGATTCCGGGGCTTTTTTCTCTATTTCGCCGAAAGAATTCGAGCGACAGATGCGCGACATCCATGACTCCGATTTGACGACGATTTTTTCTTCGGAGATCAGTCAGCGTATGACAAGCGGGAAATTGACCAACACGGTGTGCATCACGTTCGATGACGGCTACGAAGACGTTTACACACACGCGTTTCCTATCCTCAAACAATTTAGAATAAAGGCAACGGTGTTTCTCATAACGAGCGAAATAGGCGGCTCGTACACCAATAGCGAGGGAAGCACATTCCAGCTTCTTTCGGAAAGGCAGGTATCCGAGATGCGCGAGAGCGGGCTCGTCGAATTCATGCCGCACGGACACACGCATAAGAAGCTTCACCAATTAACAGAAGGCGAACAGCGAAACGAGATAAAGCTTTCTTCGGATACCGTAGAAAGACTCACTAGTTCAAAGCCGCGAGTTTTCGCATATCCGAGAGGACGTACAACGCCAGCGATTGTCGAATTTCTCAAGGAATACGGGTATGCCATCGCGCTCGGCGTCGTGCCAGGTCTCGTGCGGCCAGATTCGGACCCATACAATATGCCGAGGAACGCTGTCGATAAAAAAGTGAGTTTTGCGGAGTTCAAACTCAAGTTGTCGGATAATCTGGAGCGCTACCTGTCGTTAGCACGAATGTTTTCGGTATGAACCCCGTTAGAAGTCAAAGTTGGTATGTATATGTTCTATCGAGCAAGAAGGACGGCAGTTGGTACATTGGGTCGACGAAGAACCTGCAAAAAAGAATTTTATCGCATAACACCGGCAAGAACAGATCAACTCGGCACGGTATTCCGTGGGGTGCTGTATACTGCGAGATAAGTTTAGCTAAAAACGATGCTAGAGCTCGTGAAAAATATTTAAAATCTGGCCAAGGTCGCAGATACTTAAGAAATAGATTAAAATTCTTTTTTGCTCATGACTTCTAACGGGGTGAAGCTCCTCTACATAGCTCCCATACGTCTGCCCACGGAAAAAGCACACGGCATCCAGATAATGGAAACATGTGGGGCCTTGTCACGTGCCGGAGCGGACGTGGAGCTTTTGGTCACCGATAGAAAAACTCCCATCAAAGACGATGCGTTCGATTTCTATAATATAAAGACGAAATTCAACATAACGCGGCTCCATACGCCGGATACGGTGTCGTACGGCCGCCTCGGATATCTCTTCTACGTTATCTTTTTCGGGCTCCGTGCCGCTCTGTATGCGCGCCGCGCTCGAGCGGATGTGGTGTACACACGCGACCCCGTCACATTTTGCATATTCAGCGTTGTCGGCATCCGGCCGCTTGCTTGGGAAGTTCATACCGCACACCCGGGAGTTCCGCGCGCCATTCTTCGCACCGCGCTCGGCGTTGTTCCCATCACGCGAGGGCTTGCTGCGTGGTACGGAGCGCGCGGAGTGCCCGCCGGTTCTTTGCATGTGGCGCCGGATGCCGTCGATCTTCAGGCGTTCTCGAAGGTCGATCGCGAAGCAGCGCGCACTTCTCTAAGGTCGCGGCTTGGTATGCCGCCTGGGGGCAAAATAGCGCTGTACGTGGGCAGTTTTGGCCTCTACGCCTGGAAAGGTGTCGATATAGCGAAACAGGCGGCCGAATTTCTTCCCGAAGTTACTTGGCTTTTCGTAGGCGGCTCGGCGAAGGAGTGCGAGGAGCTTACGCACGAAGCTACTCCCAATGTACGAACTCTGCCCCGTGCCGGGAGATGTGAAATACCGACGCTCCTCTCCGGAGCCGATGTGTTGCTTCTTCCGAATAAAAGCGGCGATCCTGCCTCCGAGCGTGACACGTCGCCGATGAAACTTTTTGAGTATATGGCGTCCGGCGTTCCGATCGTCGCTTCTGACATATCGAGCTTGCGAGAAGTATTGGACGAGAACGTCGCCTTTCTTGTGCCGCCCAACGAGCCCAAGGCGCTCGCTGGTGGCGTACGCCGCGCACTTGCCGAAGTCTCCGAAGCTTCTGCGAAGGCCGGCCGTGCGCAGAGCGCCGCAGCTTCATATACGTGGGATAGGCGCGCAGAGAACCTTCTCGCGTTCCTACAACGCCGCATCACGATGCGCTCATGAGCTACTTCAAGCGATTGGCCGCGCTCTTCCGCCTCATGCGCACGATATCCGCGGTCTATTGTCCCGGTTCAAAAATACTCCTGTGGTTCAGAATGTTCATGCTTGTGCTGCAGCCGCGATTGCCGCGCTACCTGCGAACGTCGCAAAAACTCGAACTCTCGTTCGAGGGAAAGCCTTTCGATCTGTGGATGGAAGACCGCACTGGCCTCGCGGCATTTGAAGAAGTTTTTATTCGAGGAGAATATTCTGTCGACGTTCGCGAGCCGCATACCGTTGTAGACGCGGGCGCGAACATCGGGGTCGCAAGCGTATATTTTTGCCTGCGATATCCGAATGCGCGGCTTTATGCCATAGAGCCTAATCCCAATGTTCTCGAGACCCTAAAGCAGAATCTCAAGGCGTTCCCACGTGCGAGCGTTCACCAATGTGCGTTCACCGATAAAGACGGAACGATAGACCTCCATGTACATCCGACGAGCAGCATCGCATCGTCTCTCTATTCGCGGACGAAAGAGGAGCACGTCGTCTCTGTGCCGTCGAGAACATTCGATACGTTCAGGAACGAGCAGGGAATAGGCACCGCCGGGCTATTTAAATTCGACATCGAGGGTGCCGAGGACAAAATGCTACGTTCGATAAAAGATATAAATGTTGTACGTTGCTACGTCGGCGAGATACATCCCGATCTCATGGAGACATCCCTCGAAGACATCGTCGCGCTTCTCAAAGGATTCGCAGTCACGACCGAACCCATCGGCTCAAAACGCTTCGTCTTGACCGCAACAGCGAAGACGTTGCCGCACTGAACACATTGAACAAACGCTCAAACCCGAGGCCTGCAAGAAGGATAACCGCCGGTTCAAGCGGTAGCCGGTAGCGGGCATTTGAGATAGGTCCTGCTATGAGGATAACAACAACAACAAGGGCAGCGAGAAAGAGTACGAAGGACCGATTACTCTTGGAAAAAATCACCCCCACGAGAGCCAACAGGTAGATCACAGACCAAATGTATGGCTCGATAGCCCCGTATAACCTTACCACGGGGGAAATTTGCCACGTAGAAAGAAGTTGATTCGATGAAAACAGAAGATCTTTTCCATTGATGATATGAAACACCAGGTACGACCAGAAATTCTCTTTTAAGAAGTCCTGTACATATTCATTCACCTGTGGGAGATACCGAACGGTGCGCGCGTTTTCGTCATCCGGTGCGCCGATCTTCCGTGTCATTTCTTGAGCGTGTCTCGAGACGAACTCGCCCCGATCAAGCCCCTGTGAATCGGCTAAGTAGTACGGTATACCGTTGTAAAACATGGCGTAAGAAGAAATCGTGGAAAGCGAAAAATATCCCGTTTTCAGGTAATTTCTTGTCATCCAAGGAAGAATCGGCAAGCAAAATAATATAACAGCAACCAATCCTATCAACGCCCCTTTTCGCGTACGAAGAGACCAGGCTAAAAGAATGAGAGTGTACAGAAGTACGAGCAAAGCCAAGGGGAGACCGATCGGTCTAACGAGAGCGTCAAGGCTCATGAGTAAAACGGAGAGGAGGCCGTACGGATATTTGTTTTCGAGAGTGAATTTTACAAGGCAGAATAACGATAAAAGAAGAATAAACAGAAAAAGACCATCAGAACTTATGGACATTACCATCCAGATACTCGTTGGTTCAAAGGCGAAAGCCAGAGAAAGGAATACCGAAAGTCGATTTGAGAGGAATCTCGAAACTATCAAGAAAAAAATGACGACCGAAAAGGCTCCCATGAGTATATTGAGATACGCCACCCGGCTATAATCCCCGATCGGGTTACCCGCTCCATCAAGTAAGGCTGATCCCTGCGACGTAGGTTCTCCAGTGACTTTTTTGGCGAGAAATAAAAAGAAAGGATACCCCGGCGTCCTGAATAATTCAGCCGCGCCCTCCCATTGATCCCGGAACTGTCCTCGTGAAATATCGTCGGCTAAGAATGCGTAATCGAAAACATCTGCCCCAAAACGCATCGGTGCCTGTCCTCTAAATTGAGGGTACGCAGCGTCAAAAGCCGCGTTCAAACCTCCCAGAACGAGAAAATAGGAGAGGAGTATTGAAACAAAGAGCGTGAAGGCAATGACTTTTTTCGGGACGTTTGAGAACAACAGTTTGTATAATGGACCTCGAGACCGCGGATCCATCTTCAGATCGGTGTTCGGCGTGAAGGGCTCCGGAGAGGCATACATTAATTCTCACTATATCACAGCACCATTGTCGAAATACATCCCGATCTTATGCCAATGTCGACTGAAACCATCAAGGCGCTTTTCAGCATATGCACCGTCAATGTACAGCCGACCGGTTCAAAACATTCTGTGCTTACGGCGCGGTTGGTATACTAAGAATTATGGCAGACGAGGGGTTTAGACAAAGGTGGATGACGCGAAATCCTATTGCTGCGCGGGATTATTTCGGCCGCAAAACACTTGATTCTGGCGAATTCAAGATCATGACAGGACCCGATCCGAGGTGGGACAAGGCTTGTTCGACCAGTTGCGTGTTTGATGAAGCTTCCGAAGCTCTTCTCAAAGAGCGTGTTACGAATAAGCTGAAAGCCATAGCAGACAAGCTTGGAATAAAATTATTCATGTCGGGAAGAGACTACCCCGTGCATGCAACGCCTCACTATGGTTTCCATACGGAAACAAACAAGGCCAAGAGAGATTCAATATTCGAGCAGGTATATGCCGATCCGAATTTCAAGAAAAGTACCGAGGCGATTCCGGGCAAGACCATCACGTTTAAATATCTTCGCATTCACAATGGAATCCTGACGCTCGATGCCACTAAATTGGTGCCGGAGCTCGAGAAAGTCCGCAGTGAATTCGACAGAGCGGCAAGGGAGTATGGTGTTTCTCCGATCTCGCGCGACAACATCATCCACATCTCAGTCGCTCAGATAAAGAGTGTGACAGAAGAAAATCGCAAAAAAGTATTTGAGGAATTGAAGAAAGAAATTATTAAATTGCGTCACGAGATATCATCAAGTCCTATTGAAATGAAGGTTGATCACTTATGGAACGGTAGCGACATAATGTATCGTCGACGGGAGGAGCTGTAAACAGAAGGCTTACATCACCCTTTTCGTCTAATTGTTTCTATCAACTCTTGTACCCGCACTCCTTCGGCGAAGGAGGGCGCCATTTGTTTCTTTTGAGTACACGCATCAACGAACCTCTTTGCCAGTTTTCTCACGGTTTTTACTCGCTCGTCCTCGCCCCTTCGGCCTTTGTCTTTTCGCACTTTCACAAACCGCTCGCCCGCCGCGCTGTACGTTTTGACGGTGAAATTATCCACAATAGCGTTCCGATTCTCAAGAACGATAACACCGCGTTCGCATACGAACATTAGGCGGTGCCGGATAAGTCCGGGAGAATTACATGAGACATGAACGTTGCCCGTCGCTCCCGACTTGAATTTCAGCAACATATCCACGCCGACTT
>Ga0209542_10004480_pt1 | contig 28755 bp, 27 predicted proteins | sample RifCSPhighO2_01_FD_184028 | JGI IMG/M metagenome (GOLD analysis project Ga0209542, IMG submission 184028) | Soil microbial communities from Rifle, Colorado - Rifle CSP2_plank highO2_0.1 (SPAdes) (version 2) | ecosystem: Environmental > Terrestrial > Deep subsurface > Rock core/Sediment ...
TTACATGCCGAGGGCCAGGATCGAACTGGCGACGCCAGCCTCTTCAGGGCTGCGCTCTACCACTGAGCTACCTCGGCTCTGGTGGGCGGCAGAGGAGTCTCACTGCTCGTCCCGAGTACTCGGGACTGCGCTCTAAAACCCCTCGGTTTTAGTTTTTCCGCCACGGGGAAACACCCAGTTTCCCCGTCCCCCTTCTGGTTCGACTCCTCTTGGAGTCTTTTTTCGCAATGGGCGGCAGAGGAGTCGAACCTCTGACCTTCACAATGTCAATGTGACGCTCTAACCAACTGAGCTAGCCGCCCAAAACGCTGTTTATACTATTCGGTTTCCGTATTGTTGTAAAGAGTAACGATTGACCGAAACGAAAAAATCTGCTAGCATCGCCGCATCGGGGTGTGGCCTAATGGTAAGGCACTTGGTTTGGGACCAAGGGATTCCGAGTTCGAATCTCGGCACCCCGATTTTGAAATCCCTGACATCGTTGCCAAGACGCGCCATCTCTGCTAGATTGATTATTATGAAATTCGAAAGCCCAACAAAAGGATGGCTGGATTTCGACGGCGTCATCGACGAGATCGAGGCCTATTTTTTAGATGACACCGAAGCAAAATACTCTTTGGTGGTTGGGACCGATTCCGATCAGGCGCAGGACTCGGCTGATTTCGTGACGGCCATCGTTGTCCACCGCCACGGCAAGGGCGCGCGCTATTTCCTGGCTCGTGAACGCAAACCGCGCTATCACACGCTCCGCGAGCGCATCTGGCAAGAAGCGATTTTCTCAACAACCATCGCTAAAACGCTGGCCGAGGAACTGCTCGAACGCGAAGTCCCCTCGCAGAATGTCGAGGTGCACATTGATGTCGGCGAAAACGGTCCGACACGATCGCTCATCAAGGAACTCGTCGGCTTCGTCCGCGGCAACGGCTTTGTGGCCCACATCAAACCCGAGGCCTACGCCGCGGCCTCGGTCGCCGACAGATACACGTAATTCGCGGGTGTCGTATAATGGCTATTATGTCACCCTTCCAAGGTGAAGATGACGGTTCGATTCCGTTCACCCGCTGACAAAAAGCCGCCCCTAAAGGGCGGCTTTTTCGTTTTCAACCTCACCTCGTTCCATATGTCACCCGATAAATCACCCCGGCCTTGTCGTCCGAGATATACATGACGCCACCGGAATCGATCAGAATGTCCACCGGCCGGCCGAGCGCCGTGCCGCCGTCCCGCAGCCAGCCGGTTATGAAATCTTCAAACCCTTCGAAGTTGCCATCCGCGTCGAGTCTGGCCCGGACGATCTTGTATCCGGTGGGCACGCTCCGGTTCCAGGAGCCGTGATAGGCGACGAGCAGGTCGTCCCGGTACTCCTCGGGCCAACCATCGGCAGGCGCGAAGGCCAGCCCGAGCGGCGCCGAGTGCGCCGGAATATCGATGTACGACGGAGTCTCGAACGGCTCCAGACAGGGATTGCGGACATAAACGTTCTTATCGAAATCCGTGTCGTGAATGTTCTTGCCGTAACAGATCGGCCAGCCGTAGTTCTTACCGTCCTCGATGATGTCGATCTCGTCCGGCGGCAGGTTGTCGCCCAGCAGATCCCGGCCCATCTCGGTGGCCCAGACCTTGCCGGTGGCTGGATGCAGGGCCATGAACACCGCGTTGCGCAGGCCGGAGACGAAAGCGCGCAGACCTCTCCCGTCGGCATTGGCGATGAGGATCTTGGCCCGGCGCGCATCGTCTTCCCGGCAGACGTTGCAGTCGGAGCCGACCGAGATAAGAAGCTTGTCGTCGTCCGGAGGCGGGAGGAATAGAATGGTCCGGGTGAAATGGTCCCCGTTGTCCGGAAGATCGATGATCTTTTTCTTGCTTCCGGCCCGGAGCGCGCCGGCGTCGTAATCCCAGACCGCCACCTGATCGGTCTCGGCAATATACAGCCGGCAGCGATCGGCGCAGCGGAAGGCCAGCCCGTGCGGACGATCGAGCCCGGAGGCGACGGTAACCGCCCGATCCGCCACCCCGTCCCGGTCAACGTCGGGCAGGGCAACGACCCGCCCGGCGTCGGTGTCGGAGACCAGCAGCGTTCCGTTCGGATCCCGAACGAGCACGCGCGGCTTGTCCAGGCCCTTGGCGAAAACGGATATTGAAAAACCAGGCGGAAGCCGCAGCGGCAGGCCGGTAATGTTTTCCGATTCGGAAGTTGCCGGAGCCGGCGCGACCGATGGGAGGACTTTGCTGATATCCTCGGCCGGCGGCCGGATAGCCGGCCCGATGCCGCGCAGGTTCCTCCAACCGAACCAGGCAGCCGCCCCAAAGATCGCAATCCCGGCCACGGCAATGACCATCATCCACCTTTTCATAACCTCCTTATTCCAATGTTCTTAAGAATTTGAGAATAGCACGGCCCGTGCGGGTGAGGGCGTGGCGCACGCTGGTCCGCTCGTTGCGCTTCATCACTAAACCCGCGATCGCCAGCCGGCGGATATGCTCAGAGGCGGTTTTCATATTGATGCCGAGTTCTTCGGCGATCTCAACCACCGAGAGCTCCGGCTTCCGATCAAGGAGTCCGAGGATCTCGATACGGCGGTGGTTGGAGAATCCTCTGACCACCCTCTCAAGCTGACGCGGCGATTTCATACTCCTCCAGTATACACCACCCCCCCTCCCTTACTCCAATGTTCTTAAGAACATGAGAATAGATGTGAGGAACGGCGGAGCGAGGCGGGGAACGATCCGGTGTGTGATCCAAAAAACCGGCCCCCCGGCCGGCCGTCCTATCGTACCATCCATGCGACAATTCTCGAGAATTGTCCTATGGATAGGTTAGGTGATGTGCGGGAGAATGGAGCGCGCGAGTTTGGGCAGATCGCTCGATACGCGATAGTAACTGTAGACGCCCACGCGTTCGCGATCGAGCAGGTCCGCGTGCGCAAGAACGAGGATGTGCCGGGAAGCCGCCTTGTGGGAGAGCTTTATCTTTTCGGCGATGTCGGTCACGGTGAGCGGCCGATCGAGCACGAGACGCACGATGTCCATTCGCTTCCGGCTGGCGAGCGCCCGAAGCACTTTTTCATTTTGATTCATATCAGCTGCATTCTATCACATTTCCCCGAACCACTATAGGACATCTCTCGAGAATTGTCCTATGGGGGATGGGGGGCGGCGGAGGATCTGGGGCGTGGTCCAAAAAAACGGCCCCCGCGGCCGGCGTTTCACTTCCTTAATTCTTTAATTCGCGCGGATGAGAGAAGAACGAGAGAACGTTCCGCGAGTGTTGCTCTATCCCTTCTCCTTCAACTCGATTTCCTCTTTTTTCAGGTCAAACTTGACCACAAAGATGTCAAAGAATCCTTTTTGGCCAAGGATGCCAAAGCCGTGTTTTGCAATATCGTAGGAAAACCCCGCTTTCGTGGCATAATCCCAGCCGCCAACTTTGATGGTGACTACGTGCAGGAAGGCATCGGCGCCCCCTCTTTCTTGGATCCCTCCGAAATTCACTCGCAGTCCCGACCTGACGTCCAAACCGAGCTCTTCCCCGATTGCCGCATCAAAAATGCAAAAATCGGCGCCGGAGTCAATGAGCGCGGCATAACGGAGACTCCGATCGCCGACGGAAATGCCGATCGGGATGATCGGCTTAAGAATCGAATCTCCGAAAAATGCAGACGTCTCGGGAAGGGGTAGTTGGAAGTAGTCAAATTTCATCACCGGAAACTGCCAACGTAGGGAACTACCTCTGACGGAACACGAAAGAGGATGGGGTCGTCGAATCCCCGTTGTTTTGCCTTCTCCACCACCTCATGCACGGATGTTCCGCTTGCAACTACCGTCTTTTCGTCGTCCTTCAAGGCAACCCAAAGTCCCTTGTACTTCTTATAAATATGTGTCCAGTCGATAGCCATATGGAACAAGAATACCAAATTTGCCGTACCAGATCAAGTTGCAGCCTTGCTCAATTTCCCAATGCGACAATTCTCGAGAATTGTCCTATGGAAAAAATACGCACGGACCTTCGGGTCGGAACCCCTCTCTAATTCGCGCGAACCTGCCTCTACCTGTCGGTAGACAGGTGCCGGCAGGCAGGTTAGAGCCGGGTTGGGATGGGACATTTCTCGAGAATTGTCCTACGGGGGATGGGGCGGCGGACCTGGGGCATGGTCCAAAAAACCGGCCCCGGCCGGCGTTTCGATTCCTTATTCTCCTATTCGCGCGAGTTAGAACCTAGTTAGAATGGACGCTTCGGACGTTCCCCTGAAAAGACACTAGCAACTCCTGCGAAATTCTTTATCTTCGACTTGTATTTCTCCCACAACTCCTCGGGAACGTAGATCATCTCGTACCGGAACCGCTTCTGCGCCGAGCTCGCATCGACGCACCACTGAGCAAGTCGCTCAATCTTCCCCGGATCCTCGACATCTTCACGCCCTTTGGTTTCGATCACCACGATCGTTTGCGAATCTTTCTTGACCACAAAGTCAGGCTGATACGTGGCGATGCCGCCACCGGCCGTCCGATACTCTATCTTGAACCCCACTGTTTCGTGGTTCTTAGCGAACGAAAGTATATCAGAACAACCATCGAGGAATCGAGCGAAATCGTATTCAAGGCCGCTGTCTCCCACAAAGCGATTAAAAACGCTTTTCTTCGTAAGGAGATATTCCTGCTGTCGGGCGACGAAGGGTTTGGTCTCACTTAAACGAATATAGCGGCGCACTTCCACTCCACCTTTGTCCACTACCGTCAGTTTTCCGATTTCGCGTTTGAATGTTTCGATGATGATTTTCGTCGCCTGCGGTTCAGAGAGATTTTTTATTGTCTGCGGATCGTCCAGGGCGACCCTTTCGCCAAAAAGCCGATCGGCCGCGAATTCGCGAATCTTTTCAAAAAGAATGTCATGACCAGAAACCAAATGCAGATCACGCATGATCTCCTTGGTGAACCAGCCGAGAACATTCCGGTAATCCGGCGCCGCAGACTCTCCCACCGCGAGCTCGTGTGATACTTCCCCACTGACGACTTTTCGAAACACGATCTTTCGAAGTTCGGACTCGCTGAAGGTTCGGTGTGTAACCGGCAGAAAGGCGAACGCCATCGCATCCAGTTCCGCAAGATTGCGATACTCCTGATGAAGCCGCGGCGTTAAAACGGGAATCTCTATGTCCAATGAGTCGAGATCCTTCTTTTCATTCTTCGCGTCAACTTCGACGATCACCGGGCTTACGGCGCGATGTTCCAGATCCATCCTTCGATAAGTGAGTTCCACTCCTTCCCGCTTGATGGATTCGACAAAATCCATGAACGCCGGCGTTCCCACCACCGCCACCTCTTCCGGAACCCCCTGTCCGAAATACATGAGCCGTAGTCCGCGGCCAAGCGTTTGTTCCGGCAGAATGTTGCTTTTAGACGAATACGAGCGCAATCCCACGATCGTCGTCACGTTCCTCACGTCCCAGCCCTCTTTGAGCATGAGCACCGAGACGACCGCACGATGGCGGCTTTCAATTCCATCAATGTTACTCGCTTCTTCCCGCAAGCGGCGCAATTCCTCGATGTCTTTTTTCCCTCGTCCCTCAACGATGTCGCCTGATTTGTTGGTGTGGATGGTCAGCACGCGATCGCGAAGATCCGGGTAGACCACCTCTAGGTGTTTGGCCACCGTATCGCAATTCGTCGTGTCATCGGTCATCACAAAAAGGACTGCCTTCTTCCCGATCTTCCCGTGCTCCTCGAAACTTTTTTTCCACTCCAAGTAGCCGATGTGAAGGAATTGCTGGTATCGTTCGATGAAATTCGCTGACTCAGCTTCCTTAAGCTTCGCGCGACTCGCTGCGTCGGGGAGCACCGGGTGTTTCACTACACCCTGATGAATCGCTTCGACAAGCGGATAATCGCAAATCACTTGGGGAAATAACCGCCCCTTCTCGCCGCGCGGCGTGGCCGTCACGTCCACCTGTAGCGAAAGTTCCTTCCCTTTGAGTTTCAGCTGGCTGGCAATGTCGGCAATAGCTTGAAACCAAGCCAGCTTTTCATCGTGAATGTGATGCGCCTCATCGTTCAGGACCATGATCTCATCCACACCGCGCACGATTTCCCCAAGATCCACGAGGCGCTCCGTTGTCTTTCCGACCGGCTTGGGACCGAGAAAATATTCCTCACCAGAGCTGTTGGTGGGCACATGGCCCGTGTAAACGCGGTGGATGTTGGTAAGAAAGATGTTGCCATAGCGAGAGACTCCTCTGACCTCGTCCTGAAGATGCAATTTTGGTTGGAAATCGCTCTGCCAATCGCGGCCCTCATAGCCGTTCTCGGGAAGCATCGGATCGCTGAAAAAAACATTGAGCCCGTCGAAGTCATGCCGCAAACGCTCCAACACGATGATGTTCGGCGCGATGACAAGGAAGTTCCTGGAAAGCGGCGAATCCTCCTCGTAAAGCTTGTGAAAATAACTCCACACGACGAGCAGGGCGAGCACCTTGGTCTTGCCACTGCCGGTGGCCATCTTCAACACCAGCCGCGGCCAGTCCTCGGCGAACATCCCGGGCGCGAGACGACCTGTAGTGTCAAAACGGATGAGATCAACCTTGTCGCGCACGCCCGCGACCTCGTGCAGATAGATCACGCTCTCTACCGCCTCGCGCTGGGCGAAATAGAAACGGAACGGAACTAGAACCCCGTCCTTCTCCGTGAAGTGCGGCTCGACAAACCACCAGCGCAGCAGCGCCTTGCTCGTCGCGCTCGCCCCGGCATAGCCGCTCTCGCGCCACTCCTTCACCTTTCTCCTGACCATCGGCACCAACGGAGGCAATAAATCTTCCGCCTTCTTCCCCCGTTCCTCCTCACCAGGAACCCACCGGACCTCGGGGTCCAGCATGGCGTAGGGGTCTCTGGAAAAGTCAGGATGCAATGACATACAACGAAAACGACATACTAGTACTGTCTCGGCGCCCGGCCGGATTGCGCGAGCACACGCGGGAGCTTGGCACCCTTCGCCACCGTTCCCGAACCCATGCTCTCTATAACAAAGCGCCAGCCATCACCGTAGTCAAAAAGCATCATCATGCGTTTGCCCGGTTCAATCCAAACATCCTTGCATTTTGTTTTCTTCACACTGCCGGCGCCAGTCGGCTCCACGTCCGGTAAATCAGTAAAAAGCTCATATTGTTCCTTCGAGTCATGATACCTCCCTTCCGTGATATCACTGAAAAAACCAAAACAATGATCGAAGTCGAAACCGTACGCCGCAACAACGGCTTTAGCCAGCGCATAAAGACTTGCGCCGGCAGAAATTTCAAAATCGCGCGAAACCTTCTTGTTTCTCATCATCCATGTATGGAATCGCAGGGTGTTCATATTAGCGCTTCAACCGCAACACCGAACCTAGGGGTTCAGGATGGCGTAGGGATCTTTGGTGAACTCGGGATGGAGGGACATGGGTGTGGATAACTTTTGACAACGACTAGCCGTTTAAGGTATCCTGTAGGCGGATACTTCACCGATAGCAATTCGCTGGATGACACGTGCGAAGTTCGCACTTCCCGCAAGGGATAGTCACAGTGGGTTGCTTTTGGTGAAGTATTTTTTATTGCAAACGTCCTGTATCCTGCCGATCTTTCCTTGAACGAGACGATACCATTTGTCTTCACCCGTCTCGAAAACCTTGAAGACCGCAAAAGCGGCATAGTCCGCGACTTGAAGTCCGGCATGCGTATAATGCGGGTTGTGTTGATAGGTCAAACGGAGATCCGCGCGAAGATTCGGATGCTTATTGAGATAGTCGAGGCGCACGCACTCGACCTCCGTCTCTAATTCCCGTCGGAGCTTCAGCTTACTGTCCTTCCGGGAAAAAATGATTTCCGTCCGCTCTGTTTGGTGACAAAGATCACGCAACAGCTGTCCCGCCATGACACCGTACATCCGACCGGGATTTTCCCGAAGCGCAGGATAGCATTTCATCTTATCAACGACGACCACGTCAATCCTGATGTCGAGATCGTTGAGAAAACGGTAGAAACGTTCGCGAATTTCCGGAAAATCGTCCGTGGCATGGAATGCCTCGAGGGAATATGCCGTCGAGAAGTATTTCTTCAATAAAGGATCACCTATCAATTCCGTCTTGAAATCACCAACGATGCGACGAAGCTCAAGGTGGTCATTCGACCGAACCGCAGCCAGGACGAGGAACTTGCTCGCGAGTCCGCGTTCAACGAGGTTGATGCCGCCGGAGGAATACACCTCCGGTTTCCCGCTCTCATCAAGAAAGATGAACTGTTGCGGCAATAACTCCTTCATATATATCAATTTCTTCGGATCCTTATAACTTTAAAACTCCGCTCTGTTATGGGCAAAACTGCTTCCTGTTGATAAGTATATGATAAAAATAATTTTTCATAACATACACCAGGAAACCACCGGACCTCGGGGTCCAGGGCGGTGTAGGGGTCTTTTGGAAAGTCAGGATGGAGGAACATATCACTTACATTTGCTGTTTCTCTTTTACTTCCCTACCGGTAATAGAATCGATCCCAGTAACTGTAACCAAAACTTCATCAGTCACGGTCGGAACACTGATGACTAGTTCCTGACCTGCACTAATACTTGTTGTTGAAAAACTAGAGGTTCTTGCAGGGTCAAAAACAGGAGGATAAAAATTATTTAGGGTCTGAACGGTCGGGCTCGCACTCCCCGGTTGTGAATATCTAGCTGTTACTTTCATTTGCGAAAGTGTTGCCTTCCCATCGTTTCGAATCAATGCGAATCCCTTCTGATAATTTCCGACAACTCTTTTTTCAATTACAATTTTCACGTTCTTATCCTCAAGTTGCCGATTTTTCTTAAAAACTACAACAACCGCCGAAATAAAAAGTCCTGTCATCAACAAATATCCAGGTCGGAGCTTAGTATTTGGTAAAAAATAGTTAAAAAAATCGACGACAGCAAAGACCAATGCGAACCAGCTGACAATAATCTCCCTGAATGCAAGAATAATTTCTTTCTTCATACCTTCACCTCCATGACCTTCGTCGTGTCGTTTCCGAAGATATCGATGACCTTGACGGCGATTTTGTGGCGGCCTTTGGGGAGTTCGCGGAAGGCCGAGGTGAGATCAAGGTCGCGGTTCTTTTTGGTGCGGAAGGACTGCCATTCGTTCTCGAAGATGTAGCGACCAGTCCATTCCTCGACTCCATCCTCATCACGCACGACTTCCTTCTTGCTCTCATAGTCAAAATCCACGGCCCAATAGTCAATCCAGTCGGACCATTTCTTGGTCAGCACTTCGCGGGTGACGATGTCGCTATCCTTATCCATCGCGACCTTAACGACTTGCCCGTTCTCGATGACCGCGCGAGATGATCCCGCTTTGAGTTTCTCCTCGGCGCGCTCGATGCCGTCCTGTTCGTAGAAAACGCTGAAGTCCTTGAGTTCCACGGCGACTGTGTTCCCCTTCACAGTGACCTGCGCATCCACGAAAGCGAGATCATAGAATTTCACCTGTCCCTTCTCGATGGCCCGCTTGTCGAAGACGTCGCGCGGAATGAGCTTGGGTTGAACATCCACGCCGCCCTTACGGAGCTCCGCGAAATCAATGCCCATCTCGAAGTCGAAACCGAGAACATCGGCCTTGGATATGCCCTTATCGCGGCACTCCTCGACGATCGCCTCAACTAATGCCTGGCTCACGGGCAATTCCAAAGGTCCAACGGCCACAAGCCGATCGCGCTTCTTGCCAACGAAATTACGGAAGGATTGCACCGCCTCGGCTTTGTATGCCTGGAGTACCATCTCCTTGAACTTACGCTCTTTTTCAGCACGAATCCTCTCGCGCTCCTCGGCACGGATGTCCCCATCCACTCTCACAAATTCCTGACGTTCGTACACACCAAGGTTGAGAATCTCGAAAGCACGATATTGCTTACCATCTTTCTTCAATTGCCGTTGGACATCAATCAATCGTTTTCGGGACGTATGAATCGCGTAACGACCAAGATCGGACCCGATCCACTTCCGACCAAGTTTCTCTGCCACCGCCAAAGTTGTTCCCGCTCCGCAAAAAAAATCGGCGACCAAATCACCTTCGTTTGATGAAGCTTTAATTATTCGTTCAAGCAGTGCCTCTGGTTTTTGGGTGCCATAGCCCGTATTTTCGATCGAATTTCCCTGCAAAGGATGAATATCTGACCAAACATCACCGGGGTTCTTGCCTTTCTCCTCAAGTACTTCGGCTGAAACTTGATATCGCGCCTCACCACGCCGCGCTCGAGCTAAAGTTTCGGCGCTGTATGGCACGCCAATTGCTTCACGATTAAATATCTGGCCGTCTTGTGACTTTTTATACCAATAGATTGTTTGATGTTTGCGACCAAACCTATCATCTCCGCTAGCGCCTTTAACGAAGTGCCAAATTATTTCGTTTTGATGATTATCATTACCAAAAAGTTCGTCAAGAATTAGTCGAAGATGAGTACTGACCCTCCAATCACAATGCACATAAATGCTCCCATCTTCCGCAAGCAGGTCGCGCATGAGTTGCAGCCGCTCATAGATCATCGAAAGGAAACTGTCCGCGCCGCGGCCCCAGGTGTCGCGGTAGGCGATCTCTTCGATGACACTCGGCTCTTTTTTGAACTCCTCGCCGCCGATTTCGAGGTTGATAGAGAAATCCGCGCCCACATCGAACGGCGGATCAATGTAGATGAGCTTGATGCCGCCCTGCGCCTCGATCTCGTCGCGCAGCGGCCCGTAGAGAAGCGACGACATGATGAGCTTATTGTCGCCCCAGATGAGTTTGTCGGCCCAGCCCTTCACCTGTCGGCCAGCGGTGTCGAAGAGCTGCTGCTGGAGTTTGATTTCCTTCTCGCTCCGCGGCTCGTCAATGTGCTCGATGGTCTGGAACGGCAGGACGACGCTGGTCGTCTCGTCCGTCTTCCCGTCCCAGACCAGCTCCAACTCCCGTTTGTCCCCGAACAGCAAAAATCGATACTTCTCCGGCAAAGGCTTCCCTTTTTGGAGAAGCTCGCAGATGTCACGGATTTCGTTCGGAGATAGTTTCATACGTCAAACGATCTCGATGACCAAACGTACGACAATAGCGATCTCGAGGAAGATGAAGCGGCGAGCATTTGTGTAGAGTTGACTATACCCCTCTCAAAAATTCGATGATGACCACGACGACTTCGATCATGAAGAGGAGGCCGAGGAAGAGTTCCAAGCGCATCGAGCGGCGGGTTTGGATGACGTCGAGGAGCTGTTCGGTGGATTCGTTCAGGTGATTGAGTTTGAACTGGAGGCGCTCGAAGCGGTCCTGCGGGTTTACAGTATCACAAACCTCTCAAATTGCCGCGAGCTGACGGGTCAGTTCCCTCAGAAGCGTTTCATTGAAATTTTTTGCAATAGTCTGCTGATCGGCAGGGAGAAATACAGACAGCTCGGAAAAATTCACTTCTCCAGCCCGTTCGATAATTGCGTCTTTTGCTTCCGCGAGTCTCTTTTTTTGTTCCTGATCGAGCAGCCCTTTCCTCAAAATATAATACAGGTCGTAAAAATCACGCGCTTTTTTTCGGGCCATAAGCGCTCCGAAAACTTTTTCCTCCACGATTTCCCTTTGCGGCAGATGCAATACGTTGTACGTAGGGTTGAAGTCGTTTGGAACACTGTCGATTTCTCCGTTTACGACCTTCCCATTCCGGGATGAAATGTTAATCGCAATCGACACGGGTTGATAATCAGACATCGTAAAAACAACTTCGCCGTAATAGCCGTCTCGCGTCGGCCCGAACTTCTTTCCAAGCTCCATTTTTATGCCGACCCGCTCGATGGCGGCGAGAACCGCAGAAAACACATCTTCGATAAATTTTTGTTGCCGGTGAGATTCGATTCCATACAACGAAAAATCCAGATCCTCGGAGAAACGAGGGCTTCCGTACACGATCCGGAGCGCCGTTCCGCCTTTAAAGAGAAGCTTCTCCGATCCCGGAATTTTATACAACTCCGAAAGAAAAAGGTGCTGGAGATACTCACGAACGATGTTCGGAAACGCGTTCGTCTGGTATTGCTTTGCCATCCTCTGAATTGTTTCCTGCGAAATCATCGGAGTGTTGTTTTGATGACCCGGATCAGGGGGTCGTAGTTGAAAAACCCGGCATACCGGAGGGCCTTGTTCGCGTTGATCTTTTCTTTGTGAAAACGGCTCAACGGCTTTCGGTTTGCCCTGATCCGGAGGTAGGCGAGGTCCACAAACGCCTTTTCCGGGTCGGCGATGAAAAAAGTGAACCCGTTCTGCTTGCGCGGCTCGTAGCCCTTAAAGGCCTGCCGCTTGATTCGCCGAAATGAAAATATTTTTCCAAGGGCGGTGAATCGCCGTGTCGCCTTCGTCGTCACTGAGGTAATTTCATAGACCGATTCGGGAATCACGCCGTGGTAGGAAAGCGCGAACTCAAGCGAAACATACGACGGTTCGTAAATTCGGTTGGCGAGGTACGGATCAGGCACGTGCGCGTCGGGGAGGGTATACAGCCCTTTTCGCACGCGGAGAATCAGCCCCTTTTTCGCGTATCGGTGGAGGAGAAACGTCACGGAAGTGGCAGTTACCCCCAGCACCCGTTTTACATCGAGAGGGGTGAACAACGAGAGCCGCTTCTCCTTTAAACTGCGTTCAAACTTGGGCCAATTCACTAATTTAGCCATATTGTCAATTTAATGAATTGACGCTTATGTGTCAAATTCAAACCGCCTTCACGAACTCAACGATGACCACGATGACTTCGATGATAAAGAGGAGGCCGAGGAAGAGTTCGAGGTTCAGCGAGCGGCGGGTTTGGAGGATGTCGAAGAGCTGTTCAGTCGAAGAACGCAGATAGTCGAGTTTGAACTGGAGGCGCGGGACGTTCGGGTTGGGCCCGCCCCTTGACAACGGCTAGACGTTGAGTTATGATGTTACTGATCACGATGAAAAGTCCCCTACGCGGTTCCGTCCGCGTGGGGTCCTTTTCTTTTATAAGCCAGTTTTTCGTTCAGTGAGGAGACAAAGGCAATATCCTTTCCGGCGGCCTTCCGGAGAAGACTGGAGCAATTCTGAGCGGATGGTGCGAGGACAACCGCAAACTTGGCGACCTTTTTGAGATGGTTCACAAGACAGTAAAAATCACCGTCCCCGGTGACGATGACGGCTTTCTGGTACTGATCAATATCGATCATGGCCTGTAGGACCAGCTCCGCGTCACAATTCCCTTTCACGCCGCCGTCCGGCAACTGCATGACAGGCTTGAAGATGATGACGTATCCGTACTCCTGCAACTGCTGGTACAACTGCTGTTGCAAGGGGCTAAACCCGATGAAGATATATGCCTTCGTAACCCCATACTTTTCACCGAGGTAGATACGAAAACGTCGGTAATCCAATTGCCAACCAAGCGCCTTGATGCCGAGGTGCAAGTTTGTGGAATCGATGAAAGCGAAATTTTCCGCGTGTTTCATTGACATGGCGCAATCTTCCCACAAAAAATGGCGGGTGTCGACGAGTCCGCTGAAGGTGGGGCGGCGGACATGAAGCCGGGCCTACACTCCTCGCAAAAATTCGATGATGACGACGACGACTTCGATAATGAAGAGGAGGCCGAGGAAGAGTTCGAGGCGCATCGAGCGGCGGGTTTGGAGAATGTCGAAAAGCTGTTCGGTCGAAGAACGGAGGTAGTCGAGTTTGAACTGGAGGCGCTCGAAGCGGTCCTGCATCTCGAAGTTGCCGCGGAGATCCGCCCAGAGGCGCTCGATCGAGGGATCGGTCCAGGTAATCTGTGGGACATTGAGGAGCGCCAGCTCGGCGATGATCGAGCGGAGTATTTCGTCGTTGGTGCCGATGGTGCGCAGAAGATCCCGGGGGCTGACTCGGAGCCGGCCGGAGCGGCCGAGCCCTTCGTAGACGCTACCGAAGCGCTTGATGATGCCGTCCACCTGAATGTCGAACTGGGTGATGGCCACGGACTGGGCCATGATCCGGCAGATGATGTCCACCCGGTCGGGCGTGAGCTCGCGCACGCGCACGCGCTCGAACTCGACGGCGTCCTGGGGAAGCGCGGAGTCCACCTCAACCTCATACTCGTCTGACCAAATCTTTCTCTCCGGCTCGTTGAAGGCGGAATGGACCGTCTTTTTGAACTCGGCTTCCTGCTCGGGGGTGGCACCGAGGTAGACGATGACCCCGAAGGAGTAGAGGAGCGCGTACTGCGTTTCCCCAAGCTTATAGAGCACGCGGTTCGGCTGGCGGAAAATGGGCGGCTCGGACATTTTCGCGACGGCCTTGTCCAGGTCTATGCCTTTGGCCAGGTAGGTGGCTTTGATTTTGAGCGACTCCATAAGTCCATCATACACCCAAAAGAACCGCCCACAAAAGGCGGTTCTTCATCACTCGACTCCTTATTAATCGATGGTCTCCTCACCCAGAATGACGTTGTCGCAGTAGTTGTTCTCAACAAAGCCAGTGCCTGGAGTCAGGTTGACCAGAGCGCAGAAGCGCTCGCCAAATTGTTGAGTCACATCGGAGAACCTTGCCTCGCTCCTTCCCGAGACAATACCCCTAGACGTGTAGAGAGTTTTAGTGCCAATTAATTCCGCCGCCTTATCAGTGCGGAACGTTCGATAAAGAGACACGTTGATGTTGTTGGCTCGATTGGGGCCGTCATTCTGGATAGTAACCACCACTTCCGAACGGGACGGTTTATATTCCAATCCAGTCACTCGAATGGAGTTCAATGTCTGGAATTCGCCAACCCCAACACCCGCGCCCACTCCAGCGCCTGTTCCGGGAGTCGCCGCCGGCGCGCCGGCGCCCGCGCCCGTCGAAGGACTGGGTGTCGCTTGTGAAGTGGTTTTCTGTCCCGCTGCCAGTTTCCGCGTCCCGGTCTGGAGACCGCGGATGTTGATCCCCAAGGCCGCGGCCGCCAGGGCCGCTGTCCCCAGCACGAATAAGATGACCACTGCGGTCGGCACCTTAGTTTTGACTTTGACTGCTGTTGCCATGTGATCACCCCCTTTCATCGCAGTAATTCATAATGAGTATAACACAAAAGCCCCGCCAAGCGGGGCTTTCTGCTCAATTCAGATTATTGAGTAGCGGCCGGTGTCTCGATCGGAGCCACCACTGGAGTCGGCTGGCTGCGGATGATCACCTTTCTGGCAGTGACCGTTTCCGTGAGCCGGTTCCAAACTCCCCCAACAAACACCCGTGAACCAACAGTGATGTCGGCAAAGGTCTTGGTCTCACCTTTGGGGTTGGTAATCACCGTATCGGCCAGGACCTTGACCGTCCGCTTGACTCCGTCGGGTTTGACTACCACAAAGGTGTCCGGGGCGGTGACCGATTCGACCTTGCCCGAAAAGTTGGCTTCGCGGATGGAGGTGTTGCGGATGTGATTGGCGTTAATGGCCAGCTGTCCCTCGACCAATGTCCCTTTGATATTCAAGAGATCGCCAACCTGGAATTCCGCGAATTTGGACGCCCCCCAAAAACGGCGGACAAGCTTGGTGTTTTCGGCAACGTTCACCGTCCAGATCAGCCCGTGATGGCTGACAGTAAGAACGCTCGAAGTTATGGACTCGAGTTGTCCGTGAGTCATGACCACCTGCCCGTTGGGGTTAATGGTCAGGGCCTGGCGTGCCGGCTCGACTGTGGCGGCCAAGGTCGATCCAGCTATGGCTAATCCGGCAATAACCGCTCCGCCGGACTGGAGCATTCTCCGTGTTTTGACGCGCATATACTTTACTTAAGAATAAATATTATTAACGTTAATCAATGGACGTCCTCACTGCCTGTTAATACACTCCCTCCCGCCACTGGTTACGCCCGATAATACCGGGCTGCCTCTTCGGGAGAAACGGGATTAATGATTAGTCCTGACCCGATCTCCACTCCGGCCCAAACGCTCCCGCGCGGCGTGATCTTCATATATAAATGCTGATCCTCATCGTGAACGACCTGATGGAAGTAGTAGTTGTAGGGCAAACCGAGTTTGGAGATCTTGTGGAGCAGACGCTTCATGTTTTTTGCCCAAGAAATCCTTTCGGACTCGGTGAGATCGCCGATGTTGTCTAGGTGTCTCCGAGGAAGGACCCAAACCTCGTAGTTGTACATCGAGGCGTAAGGCGTGAAGGCCGCAGTCACTCCATCGTCGTAGACGACTCTCGGGCTTTTACGCTCCTTGGCTATTACGTCGCAGTACACGCAGCGACCGGTGCGCAGTTTGTAGGCCTGGATTCGCTGGCTCTTGTCGAAAAGGTGAGGCGGCAGAAATTGGGTGGCGAATATCTGGGAATGGGCGTGGCCCAGAGTGGCCCCGGCCCGGCCTCCCTGGTTTTTGAAAATAAGGACGTACTCGATCTTGGGCAGATCAGTGATGGCCTTGGTGCGGGCGGCGTAGACGCCCAGCACCTCGCTGATCTCTTCGACTTTCAGATCTTCAAGCTCGACCGTATGCCGCGGGGTCTCGATGACGATCTCCTGCGTGCCGTGGGCCTGGGGATTGTCGAGGGTCACCGCCGGATACTTGTTGGGAATGACCTTGACCGACCAGCCGCCATGGTTTCCGGTCTGGAGCAGATACTTTTGCCGATCAACCTTCTCGGGACAAAAAACACACGGCCCGCGAGGAGCCGGCGCGGGCCGACTTTCCTGCGCGAAAGTGACGGCCTGCGGCCGGCTTCCGCGCCGCGGAGCGATAATCACGTATTTCTCCTGAATGTAGTCGCGGCGGATTTCGGAATTGATCATATCCTCCTTGATTCTATCAGATGCGGCTCCTTTCGGTCAGCCAGGCCGTATAGGCAACGGCTAAGGCGTCGGCGGCGTCGTCTTGCTTGGGGATGGTCTTTAGTTCCAGGAGAATCTTGAGCATCCGCTGGACCTGGCCCTTCTCGGCCCGGCCGTAGCCAGTGACTGCCTGCTTTACTTCCAGCGGAGTGAATTCGCGGATGGGAACCCCGGCCTCGGCCGCGGAGAGCAGGGCCACCCCCCGCGCCTCCCCGACAACCAGCGCGGTCTTGACATTTTTCTGAAAAAAAAGTTTTTCGACGGCAATTATGTCCGGCTTGGTTCGTTTGATCAGCCGGACGAGTTCACCGCGAATGAGCGCCAGACGATCCGGTTGAGAGATGGTCTTCGACGTGGTGATACACCCGAACTGGCAGCCAGTCACGAGATTGCGACTGGCCTCAAGCACTCCGTACCCCATCCGGGCTATTCCGGGATCGAGTCCCAAGACGCGCATACTAGATATCCGCATTCGTATAAACATTGGCCACATCATCATCCTCGTCCAACTCTTCAATAAGACCCTCGACTTTCGCCCTGACTTCCGGATCCCCGATGGCCAGCCGATCTTTGGGCGCGTACTCGCGCTCGGCGTACTCAACCGCGATTCCCTTTTGCTCGATGGCGCCTTTGACCTCCTCCAGCTTGTCCGGAGAGACGAGCACGGTGAGCCCGTCGTCCTCTTCTTTGACATCCTCGGCCCCCAGATCAATGAGCGTCAAGATGAGTTCTTCGGCCCCCTGCTCCGGATGCGGCACCCGAATCACGCCCCTGCGCTCAAACATCCACAGCACCGAGTTCGCGCCGCCCAAAGAGCCGTTGTGTTTGGAAAAGATATGCCGGATGTTGGGGGCGGTTCGATTCTTGTTGTCAGAGGTTCCTTCGACCACAATGGCCACCGACCCCGGCCCATATCCTTCGTAAAGCACTTCTTCGATAACCCCGCCGCCCTCTTCTCCGGTTCCGCGACGGATGGCCCGCTCCACGGTTTCCTTGGGCATATTGGCCGCCCGCGCGGCATCAATCGCGATGCGCAGTTGAAAATTAGTGATGGGATCCCCGCCTCCACGCGCCGCCACCGAGATGGCCCGACCGAGCTTGGTGAATACCTTGCCTTTGACCACGTCGGCCGCGCCTTTGGTGTGTTTGATCTTGGACCATTTTGAGTGACGCGACATAACCTTGGCATTGTACATCAAAAACCCCCGCCAAGGCGGGGGCTTGCTCTTTTTAGCTCGCTTCTTCCTTCTTCATCGCCGCTTCCCTTTCGGCCCGTCTCTCTCCGGCCCGGGCGAATCCGGTGCCGGCCGGAATCAGTCGCCCGATGATCACGTTTTCCTTGAGCCCGGCCAGAGGATCGGCCTTGCCGCTAACCGCGGCGTTGATCAGCACCCGGGCTGTTTCCTGGAAGGACGCCGCGGAAAGGAAGCTTTGGGTGGACAGCGACACCTTGGAAATTCCCAGGAAAAGCTCGTCGCCCTCGGCTGGCTTTTTCTTGGCTTTCTTGGCCTTCTCGTTTTCGATTTCAAACTCGGCCTTCTCCACCACTTCTCCGGGCAGAAGTTCAGTGTCCCCGGTCTCGCGCACCAGGACCCGAGAGAACATCTGACGGATGATCACCTCGATGTGCTTGTCGTTCAATTTCTGGCCTTGAGAGGTATAGATGGACTGGATCTCGCGCATGATGTATTTCTGCACTTCTTCCTTGCCCTTGAGCTGGAAAAGCTGCTGAAGGTCCAGATCTCCCTCGGTCAGCGGATCGCCCGGAGTGACCAAGTCGCCGGTCTTGGCGTAGAGCACATAACCCGGAGGGATGATGAATTCCTTGATGTTGGTTCCCTCGCGCACCACGGTGACTTCGTTTCCCTTGACCCGGACCAGGCCGGACGATTTGGCAACAATCTGGGCGCCGGATTTTTTCTCAAAAAGCGCGCTGCCGGCCTCGATCGAGTCCCCGTCCTTGACCTTGAAGGTATCACCCTTTTCTTTGCGGAATTTCTCCTCCTCAACACCCAAGTACAGAACGCGAACGATCTTGTGGCCGGGCGGAACCTCAAGCAGGGTCTTGCCGGCGCCGGTCTGGACGCTCCGCCGCTCCACCTCCTCGACGGTCACCTTGCCGCCAACGTCGGCGACGATGGCCTTGCGCTTGGGGGAACGGGCCTCGAAGAGCTCCTCCACCCGCGGCAAACCCTGGGTGATGTCCAACCCAGCCACGCCGCCGGTGTGGAAGGTGCGCATAGTGAGCTGGGTGCCCGGCTCGCCGATGGACTGGGCGGCGATAATCCCCACAGCCACGCCCATGGCCACCGGTTTGTTGTAAGCCAGGTCGAATCCGTAACAGCGCCGGCAGATCCCGTTGCGCTGGCGGCAAAGAAGCGCGCTTCTAACCCGCGCCTCGGTGATGCCCTTCTTGGCCAGGTCGCGGGCCAAGGCCTCAGTGACGAGTTCCCCGGCGGGAACCAAGGTTTTCTTGCCTTTAGGGTCCTTGATATCAGCGGCCGCGTACCGGCCGGTAATCCTGGCCACCAGCGGCTCACCTATTTCCTCCGAATCGGCGGCGGCCAGAAGAACTCCTGCCTCTTCTCCGCAGTCCTCGGACCTGACCACCACGTCCTGGGCCACGTCCACCAGCCGCCGGGTCAGGTATCCGGCGTTGGCCGTGCGCAGAGCGGTATCGGAAAGACCCTTGCGCGTGCCGTGGGTGGAAATGAAATACTCCAGCACGTCGAACCCTTCCTTGAAACCGGCCTTGACCGGCAGTTCGATGATCTCCCCGGCGGGATTACTCACCAGCCCCTTCATGCCCACCATCTGAGTCAGCTGGCCGGGGGAGCCGCGGGCTCCGGAATCCATCATAGTGAACACGCTCCCGTCCTTGGGCAGCTTCTCTTTGCAAAGTTTCTGGACGCGGTCCTTGATTTCGGTCCAAACCTCGATGATCTTGGTGTGGCGCTCGTTTCCGGTAAGCAAACCCTCGTTGAATTGTTCCTGGATCTCATCCACCCGGCGATTGCCTTCCTCAATGACCGCCTTCTTCTCGGTGATGTTGGGCAGATCGCCCATTCCCCAGGAGTAACCGGAGCGGGTGACATAGCGGAATCCCAATTCCTTGAGCTCGTCGAGAAGAGCCGCGGTCTTCTCTGATCCGAGAAGCTCCAAGGCCAGACGGATCATGTCCGCCAGGCGTTTGGCGTCCATCTTTTCGTTCTGGAATCCAAGTTCGTCCGGAAGGACGCGGTTAAAAATGAGCCGGCCGACGGTGGTCTCGGTGAGCGTCTTTTCTCCATCCAGCCGGACGCGAATTTTGTCGTGCAGGCCAAGTTTGCCGATCAGAAAAACGTAGCGGGCCTCTTTCTCGCCGGAGAAAACGCGAGGCGGCTGCTCGCTCTCGGGCATCATGGTCAGGTAGTAGCAGCCCCAAGCCACGTCCTTGTCCGGGGTGGCCACCGGGGAACCGGTAGCCGGTTTCAAGAGATTGCGGGAAGAGAGCATCAACTCGCGGGCCTCGCGCTTGGCGTCATCGGTCAGCGGAACGTGGACGGCCATCTGGTCGCCGTCGAAGTCGGCGTTGAAAGCCCGGCAGACCATGGGATGGATCTGGATGGCCTTGCCTTCGATCAGTATCGGTTGAAAAGCCTGGATACCCAGCCGGTGGAGGGTCGGGGCGCGGTTTAACAGCACCAGGGCGCCTTTGGTGATTTCTTCCAGGATGTCCCAGACCTCGGCGTGGTCGGCCTCGATGTAGCGGTTGGCCGAACGGATGTTGTGGACCAGACCGGCGGCGATCAGTTTGGAGATGATGAAAGGCCGGAAAAGCTCCAAAGCCATTTTCTTGGGCAGGCCGCATTGGTCGAGACGGAGCGACGGGCCGACGACGATCACTGAACGGCCGGAGTAGTCGGTGCGCTTGCCCAGAAGGTTCTGGCGGAAGCGGCCTTGTTTGCCTTTCAAGATGTCGGCCAGAGATTTGAGCTGGCGTTTTTTGCCGGTGGTGGCCACCACGGTCTTGGACTGGCGGGCTGAGTTGTCGATAAGAGCGTCGGCCGCCTCCTGGAGCATGCGCTTTTCGTTGCGCAAAATGACCTCCGGGGCGTTTAGTTCGCCCAGGCGCTTCAGGCGATTGTTGCGGTTGATCACCCGGCGGTAAAGGTCGTTCAGGTCCGAAGTGGCGAAACGGCCGCCGTCCAAGGGCACCATCGGACGAAGGTCCGGAGGAATGACCGGGACGCAGGTGATGATCATCCACTCCGGCCGGATGCCGTTGGCCTCGAGCGAACGAACGAGTTTGACCCGGCGGATCAACCGCTCGCGCTTGGCGCCCGAGGCCTCCGCGCCTTCCTTGGCCAGCCGGGCCACGGTCTCCTTGAGATTGATTTTTTTCAAAAGGTTCTCCACGGCCTCGGCCCCGATTCCCGCGGAAAACAAATGTCCGAACTTGAGCGACCAGTCGTGATAGGTGCTCTCGGAGATGATGGCCAGGGGCTGGAGGTCTTTAAGATCCTGGTTCACGATTTGGAAATCTTCGTCCAGTTCGGCCAGCTTCTTGTCGCGCAGGCGGACCGCCGTTTTGTAGGCCTCGGTTTCCTCGACCGGCTTGGCCCCTGCCTTGCCGGCAGGCAGGTCGGGTTTGTTCTTCTCCGCGGCCCGGGCGCTCAATCGTTCGGCCTCGCGGGCAAATTCGTTTTCGATCTGCTTCTTTTTTCCTTTGTATTCGTTTTTGAGCTGCTCGGAGGTCGCCGCCTTCCCGCCCTCGTTCACCTCAGTGACGATGAAGTTGGCGAAATAAATGACCTTCTCCAGATTCTGCACCGAGAGGTCGAGCACCAAGCCGATCTTAGAGGGCACGCCGCGCAGAAACCAGATGTGCGAGACCGGGGCGGCCAGTTCGATATGTCCCATCCGCTCGCGGCGGACCAGCGAGTGGGTCACCTCCACTCCGCATTTATCGCAGATAATTCCCTTGTAGCGGATCTTTTTATATTTTCCGCAATAACATTCCCAGTCTTTGGTCGGCCCGAAGATGCGTTCGTCGAACAGGCCGTCCTTCTCCGGTTTCTGGGTGCGGTAGTTGATGGTTTCGGGCTTGGTCACCTCCCCGTAGGACCAGGCCTTGATGACCATTGGCGAAGCCAGACGCAGGCGAATGGCGTCGAAATCAATGATCGGTGCGATGGGCGATGGAATGTAGGTTTCGGCCATACTTACTTCTTCCTGGGCGGCGGGATTTCGCCCATCGGAACCGGCTTGCCCTCTTTCAAGAGTTCGACGTCCAGCCCCAGGCCCTTGAGTTCCCGGATCAGCACGTTGAACGATTCCGGCACATTGATCCGGCGGATGGGCTCGCCCTTGATGATGGATTCGTAGGCCTTGCTCCGGCCGGGCACGTCATCGGATTTGATGGTCAGTATCTCCTGAAGGGTGTGAGCCGCGCCGTAGGCTTCGAGCGCCCAGACTTCCATTTCCCCGAAGCGCTGGCCGCCGAACTGGGCCTTGCCCCCCAAGGGCTGCTGGGTGATTAACGAGTAAGGGCCAATGGATCGCTGGTGGATCTTGTCCTCCACCATGTGGTTGAGCTTCAATATGTACTTGTAACCCACGGTGACCTTCTCGTCGAAGGGTCGGCCGCTCTTGCCATCGTAGAGGGTGAGCTTGCCGTCCTCGGGGAATCCGGCCCGGACCAGCTCTCCGCGGATCTCCTCCTCGGTCACGCCGGCGAAAACCGGGGTGATCACTTTGTAGCGCAGGGCGTTGGCCGCCAGGCCCAGATGGGTTTCCAGAATCTGCCCCAGGTTCATGCGGGAAACCACCCCCAACGGCGAGAGGATGATGTCTACCGGCGTGCCATCCGGGAGGAAAGGCATGTCTTCGATCGGAACGATCTTGGAAATGACTCCCTTGTTGCCGTGCCGGCCGGCCATCTTGTCGCCCACCTGGATCTTGCGCTGATCGGCCACGGTCACCTGAATGGTTTTGGTCACGCCGGGGGAGAGTTTGTCGCCGACCTCCCGCGAGAAAACCTTGATGTCGATCACCTTGCCGTGCTCGCCATGCTCGAGGTAGAGCGAGGAATCGCGGACATCCCGGGCTTTCTCGCCGAAGATGGCCCGGAGCAGTTTCTCCTCGGCCGAAAGCTCAGTCTCGCCCTTGGGGGTAATCTTACCCACCAGGATATCGCCGGAACCGACCTCGGCGCCGATGCGGACCACCCCCTCGATGTCCAGATTTTTCAACTTCTCTTCCGAAATGTTGGGAATGTCGGCGGTGACCGCTTCGGGCCCGAGCTTGGTGTCGCGGACGTCAATGGAATAATTTTCTATGTGGATGGAAGTGAAGCGGTCGTTGTGGACCATCCGCTCAGAAATGATGATGGCGTCCTCGTAGTTGTAGCCCTCCCAGGAGAGGAAGGCGACGAGCACGTTCTGCCCCAGGGCCAGCTCGCCGCCCTCAAGCGACGGGCCGTCGAGCAAGAGGTCGCCTTCTTTGACTTTTTCTCCCTTGTCCACCGTCGGGCGCTGGTTGAGGCAGGTCGAAGCGTTGGAAAGCAGATACTTGTTCAAATTGTAAGTGTGAACCGCGCCCGAGGCGCCGGTGACCTCCACCCGGTTGCCCTCTACCGCGGTGACCGTGCCGTCTTCCGGAGCGAACTGGACATAACCCGAGTCGCGGGCAGCCGCCCGTTCGACCCCGGTGCCGACAATGGGGGCTTCGGGGCGGATGGTGGGCACGGCCTGGCGCTGCATGTTGGTGCCCATCAGAGCCCGGATAGCATCGTCGTGCTCGAGAAAGGGAACCAGAGCGGTGGCGATGGAAACGATCTGCTTGGAAGAAACGTCCACGTAGTCGATCTCCTCGACCAAGGCCTCGGACGGTTCGCCGTTCCGGCGGACGGCCGCTTTTTCTTCCAGAAAGTATCCATTCAGGTCGATGGGGGTTGTGGCCGCGGTAGAGATGGCCTTCTCCTCATGGAAGGCATTGAGCCAGACGATTTCGTCGGAGACCCGCGGCCGGCCTTCCTTATCTTTGGTTACCCGGCGATAAGGGGTCTCGATGAACCCGAACTCGTTGATCCTGGCGTAGGAAGCGAGGTGACCGACCAGCCCGATGTTCGGACCTTCGGGAGTGGCGATGGGACAGATGCGGCCGTAGTGGGTGGGGTGGACGTCGCGCACGTCGAACCCGGCCCGCTCGCGGGACAGCCCGCCCGGGCCCATGGCCGAGAGCCGGCGCTTGTGCTCCAGCTCGGCCAGTGGGTTAGTCTGGTCCATGAACTGGGAGAGCTGGGAACTCATGAAAAACTCGCGAACCGCGCCGATCACCGGCCGGGCGTTGATCAGTTTCCCCGGAGTGAGGGTGGTGATGTCCGAGGTGGACATGCGGTCTTTGATGATCCGCTCCATCCTAGCCAGCCCCACCCGGAAACGATTCTGGACCAGCTCTCCGATGGCCCGCACCCGCCGGTTGCCCAAGTGGTCCACGTCGTCGGGATCCTGCTGGGAGATGTTCAGCCGAAGAATCTCGCGGATAATCAGCACCAGATCTTCCTTCTTTAATATGCGGTTCTCCGCTGCCTCGACTTCAGTGTGGTCGGCGGGGATCCCGAAGCGCTGGGCGAACTTGTAGCGGCCGACCCGGCCCAGGTCGTAACGGTCGAAGTTGAAAAACATCGAGTGAATCAGCGACCGGGCGTTGTCGGTGGTGGCCAGGTCCCCGGGGCGGATGCGTTTGTAGACCTCGATTAAGCCCTCATCCTCATTTTTGGCCGAATCCTTGGCCAGGGTGGATTCGATATAGCGGATGGATGGATGGGTTTCGGCGTCGGCGAAAAGGGCCAGGATATCTTCGTTTGATCCGTAGCCGAAGGCGCGCAGGAGCGAGGTGACCGCCACCTTGCGCTTGCGGTCGATCTTGACCCAGATGACATTAGAGGCGTCGGTTTCCATCTCCACCCAGGCCCCGCGGTTGGGGATGATTTTGGCGCCGTAGTATTTGCGTCCACGGAGAAATTCTGAAGTGAAAAATACCCCGGCCGAGCGGACTAATTGCGAAACCACCACCCGTTCGATGCCGTTGACGACAAAGGTGCCCCGTTCGGTCATGATCGGCAGATCGCCCAAGTAAATTTCCTGTTCCTTAGATTCCCCACTGCGTTTGTTGGCGAGCCGGGTCTTGACCCTGAGCGGCGCCTCGTAGGTGATGTTCTTTTCTTTGGAGGTCTTTTCGTCGAACTTGGGTTCGTCCAGATAATAATCGGTGAAAGAAAGCTCCAGATCGCGGCCGATGAAATCCTTGATGGGGGAAATCTCGTCAAAAAGTTCGCGCAGGCCCTCGCGGAAAAACCAATCATAGGAATACTTCTGGACCTCGATTAAGTCCGGAAGCTCCATGGCGTCGCGCATCGGCCGGAAAGTCTTGCGCTCTTTTTTTTCTGGAGTTTGGCGGCGGAAGATCATTGGCGATTGGACGTTAACAACAAAAAACTCCCCGCCCCCGGTTCATCCGAGGGTGAGGACATTCAAAAAATTACGAGGTGAGAGCGGTGTGGACCGCGAAAACCATGCGGATGGTTCGCCCCAAAAGGCCGTTAACAATGCGTAAAAACGCACCCTGGAGGTTTTCCGCTTAACCAACCAAAAATTTGATGGTCGGCAGATGCGACGGTGAGTATACAAGCCCCTGTGGATGGCGTCAAGCGGAGACTACTGGGGATGAAATTCTGTCAAGAAATGAACACAAAAAAGGGCTTAATTTAGCCAAAAAATGGAAACTCTGTCGCCTCTCCCTTGACAGTTATCCACAGGTATGCTATAGTGCTGGGTCAAGATCTTTAAAAGCACACAACCAATCGAGGAGAGAGTCGTCCGCGCGATTCCGCCTATGGCGGATGCGGCCTGCGAGAGACAGGCCAAGAGCGTTGACGCAATCAAAGAAGAGACGGTGTTGATGTTGAAGGAAACGACGAGTCCCGAAATCACATGTTTAGTGGGGACTCTCTCCTTACGTCGCTGTGTTTCCGATTCATGAAGGAACACGGAGGCGTGCAGGCTAAGGAATTCTACATCAGCATTGTCTCTTTTTTGTTTCCGCGCGCCCCGCCGTTGGCGGGGCTGGGAGCGACTTGGAGAGGAGGCCGTTCTGTTTACCCCGCCAACGGCGGGGCGCAATGGACGGAAGGGAGGAACTGCGATGGTTCGGGCTTCGGCTCAAACCGTCGCGGAGGAAATCCCAATCACTCGAGGAGTCCTTCGGGACACACCCGAGTTTCTTCTCCAGATCGCTCCCGGGAATCATGCATCGTCCTACGGGACACAAGCGCCCGGGAAAACCAATGGATTGAAAGGAGTAAACATGTTGCTTTCGACCTAAGCGCTTGCAGACGGCGCAAACACAAAATGTCTGTGCCAGGAATTCGAGAGGTCTTTGGAGGCACGCGGTCTTCAAAGAACGCGCAACCTCACGAATTCCTGGCAGCTGTTCAGAGAACATCACCGTTCGATGGTGTCCTGCGAACAGTTCCTCAAATCATTGTCATTCCCACGAAAGTGGGAATCCAGATCTGGATCCCCGCGTTCGCGGGGATGACAAAAAAAGATAAGTTCCCTGACACGAACTTGGAGGAAGGAGATCTCCGCTGCCATGCGGAGGAGGTTTCCATCCCGAAAGGAGAGAGACCTTTGGTTCGGGAATTGGGTGGATTCGGGTGCGAACTCGAAACCTCCCGATGACCGCGCCTTCGTCCGGCAGGTAGGCCGAAGAGGCCGACCGACGCCGAACTTCCTATCCTCCAGGTTCGTGTTAAGGAGCGCGGTTCAGCTCGAAACTCGGGGATGATCAAACATAATCTTTTGCCCTTTCCAATAAGGCCGTTCGATTCATCCCCGGATTTCGGGCGGAAACGCCCTTGGTGACAGGGCCCTGGGCTACCTCTGTAGTTTCAGGGCCCTTGATCTATAAAAAACCTTGTCGTCCTGAGTTTATCGAAGGACTCCAATAGTCCCTCGACAAACCCAGGATGACAATCAGGTCATCCGAAAAACAACCGGCCGGAAGGCCAAGGAGGAATCATGGAAAATCAGATCGAGACGACCCCCGCCGTTTCCGACCCCACCGGCCCCTTCTGCACCCACCCTCGCTGCCGAGGCAAGGACATCCCGGCCCCGTTCGCCTTCATCAGGGGCGACTGGGAGGATGTCCGTCCTGCGTGCTCCAAGCACGCCACGGCCGACAAGGACGGCAAGCCCTGGTTGCTTGTCTGGGCCCAGGCCGCAGCGGCGCAGTACCGCCGGGTGCAGGCCGAGTTCCAGGACCGAACCACGGCCCGCCCGAACAGGACGGCCAAGCCCGTCCTGACCAAGGTCGCCCCGCCCGCGCCGCCGGACCCGGATCTGATTCTCCTGAAGCAGATTCTGGAGGTCGTCGGACGGGCGAACACCATGGAGATCCGCACCCAGCAGGCGGGTCTGGCCATCATGAACGGCCGAGGGCAGTACTGTTCGGGGCGTCAACGCGGACTGATCCTCATCCGCGGACGGGACGGTGAAAAAACCGTCTTCCCGGTGGATGGAGATCACTGGCGAGGCGCCCATCGCCTCAAGGCCCTGGCCAAGGCCGCCAGTGGCCGACTCGGTCTATTCACCTTCGAGAGCGAGGCCGAGATGGCCGAGTTCGAGAAGAGGAAGAGGCGCCAGCAGCCGCGGGAGCCCAGACCCGGACCGGTCGACGCTTCGGTGCCCGGCATCGAGGCCCAGCTCGTGGCGATCAACGCCCGGTTCAAGCCCCAGCCCCAGAAGGCCGAGGCCAAGCCCAATCGCAAGGCGCGCCGGGCCGGCCGCGAGGCCGCGACGAACTAGCCCCGACTGCAACGGTCGGGGTCGCAAGGAGAGGGAAGAAGCAAGAATTACGTTTGCTTCCTTCCTCTCCTCCCACCTCAATTCCCTGTCCAACCAAAACGGACGGAGCCTTGAGAAGGGAACCTAACTCAAACCTTCACGAAAAGAAGATTGAGATGTCCCAGCGCAAGACGTTCCCACCGGTCGCCCCCTACATCGAGCGGCTCCTCGACGAGCACGTCGATGACCCCGAGGAGTTCGTCCGGATCGTCCGGATGAGTGACCTCTCGGTCCCGGCGATGCTCGACCTGGCGATCGAGTCCGACCGTGACCCCATGGCCGTGGCCCGCGAGCTCGGAGGCGCGCGATGATCGCAACGAAGATTCGCGTCCACCAGAACTCACTCCGAATCCCCGTCGACGGCTCCCTTCGTTTCCTCCGCGTCTTCGCCGAACTGAAGCGCGAGCGGACGGCCAACCTTCCCATCAATCACACCAGCCTCGGGAGGAAGAAGCGCTAACGCCTTCTCTCCTCCCAATTCCACCCGAAATCTTTATTGTCATCGCGAGGAGTCCCGCCAAGGCGGGGCGACGTGGCGATCCCGATATTACGAGATTGCTTCGTCGTCGTTTCACTCCTTCTCGCAATGACGGAAAAGTATTGAGCTTTCAGGTGGGAGGAAAAATCTAACAAGTCAACCACGCGGCCGCGTAAGCGTGCCGCGAGAAAGGATAGAGTCGTGAAGATCAAGAAAGAGGCATTGCCGTTGTGTCGATCCCACCGCGCGCCCGCCTGGCAGGCGGCGATCGACGAGCGTGGCCATGGGGCCGCGAAGAGATGGATCTTCGTCCCGATCTGCCGCGAGTGCCGCAAGGCGCTCCCGCGACAGATCCGCAAGGGACTGAAGACGCTCTCCGTGGCGCGAGAGCTCGTCCGGGCGAAGAACGCGAACTACATCGCGCCCATCGCCGCCAAGGCCGCGGTCACTCGAGCGTTCCGGCGCGGTCAGCCCACGCCAAACGGTGTGATCGTCTTGGCCATGGCGGTCATCGACGACCACATCGAGCGCGGTCGGGGTCTCGGTCCTCTTCTCGAGGACCACCCGGCATTGAGCTACAAGTTCACAAGCCCGCCGGT
>Ga0209542_10004481_pt1 | contig 28755 bp, 38 predicted proteins | sample RifCSPhighO2_01_FD_184028 | JGI IMG/M metagenome (GOLD analysis project Ga0209542, IMG submission 184028) | Soil microbial communities from Rifle, Colorado - Rifle CSP2_plank highO2_0.1 (SPAdes) (version 2) | ecosystem: Environmental > Terrestrial > Deep subsurface > Rock core/Sediment ...
AAAAGTTGTAAGAACTGCTTTAGAGAACGCAGTTTCAGCGGCCTCAATGCTTTTAACTACGGAAGCTTTAGTTGCAGATTTACCAAAGAAAGAAGGGCATAATCATTCACAGATGCCGAACCCAATGATGGGAGATTATTAGAACGGGGAATGAGTAATTGGTAATGAGTAAAAAGTAAAGAGTAATTGGAAACAAACACCTCAGACGCTGTCTGAGGTGTTTGTTTTTGACCGGCGTTGACATTTCGCAGGCTTTTGGGTAGATTTATCTATTACAGTATTTTCTGCAAATTTGTCCTTTGACATAGGGAGACGGAAAATGAAAAAGAATGTATGGCATAAAATTAGCTGGCCTGTTTTTATTGTGGGGTTTTTATTCGCGCTTACAATGCCCACATTAATTACCGCCTGCGTGCTTTTTTTCGCGGTTTTGGTGGTAGCAATTTGTTTTATTCAAATGAAAAAGATTAATAAGATGTTTGCAGAGCCGTATAAAAAACCGTATGAAAAAATGCAGGAAGGAGAATAGCTATGGCTCGTCTTTGGTTTAGTGTTATAGATATTCCAAATCAAGGCATAACCGTAAGAGTTCATCACGGAAATCGTTATGAGGAACAGCCGGAGATTCTAAAAAAGATTAAGGAATTAATTAATACCGGTCAAAGAAGCAGTTTGCGAACTCTTACACAAGAATTTCCACAGGATTTAAGGGCTATTGAAGCGCTTGATAACTTATTAAGCCATTACAGAATCAAGGATGCTGATGGTATCCATTGGAGTGGCCCTTACTGCCATACAATTCATATATATGTTTGCTCAAAGAGTTAAAAACAGCATAAGTCCCTGCGATAAATTCAAGGGGATTTTTATTTTGACTTGTATTTGATAAGATTTTTAGTTAATATAAAAGCGTATGCCAGGTAGTGAAAATTCGACAGGATTATGTTCTTCTATGTTTATGTGTTACAAAGTATAAAAACTAAAGAATTGTATATTGGTTATACAAATGATTTGCATAGAAGATTCAAAGAACATAATCATAAATCAAATTTTTCAACAAAATCTGGCGCACCATGGAAATTGATATTTTATGAGGCATATTTAAGTGAAGTAGATGCAAAAAGACGAGAAAAATATTATAACCGCTTATTACATAGCTGTAATTCTGCGGAATTAAATAAAAACTAGTCAGGGAAGTCGGCTATTGAAGAAAATGTTAAAAGCATATTTCTACTCTGAAAAATTTGAATAGTCGAATTTCTACTACCTGGTATGAACTGTCCAAATGATAACGAAAAATTAGAAAAATTATTATTTCATCATGTTGAGGCTGACTGCTGCCCCAAGTGCATGGGCATTTGGTTTGATAAAGATGAATTGCGCTTAGCGAAAGATGACAAGGATAAAAATTTAAATTGGGTGGACATTGATTTGTGGCGGGACAAAAAAAGATTTAAAATTACAAATAGCAAAAGGTTTTGCCCTGTTTGCCGGGTTTCTTTGTGCGAGGTGGGTTATGACAATTCAAAAGTAAAAGTTGATTTTTGCAAGATGTGCGAGGGAATCTGGCTTGACCGCGGGGAATTCAAACAGATAATAAACTATTTAAAAAACAAGTCAGACTACGAAATTTTGCACAATTACGCCAAAAATTTGATATTAGAATTATGGGAGGTATTTTCGGGGCCTGAAACATTTAGGTCAGAATTAGAGGATTTTTTAACGCTTTTAAAATTATTAAATTATAAGTTTATCGCCAGGCATCCTTATTTAAGTATGCTGATTGACGATATGCCAAAATAATTAAACTGTTATTTTGTTATATTGTTATATTGTTAAACTGATAAGGTTTTCCGTTATCTATAACAATTTAACAATTTAGCTATTTAACAATTTAGCAATATGAATATAATTTTATGGATTATATTAGTTGTTGTAGCTGTCATTGTCGTCTGGATAATAGCTGCTTTCAACAGCTTAGTAGTATTAAAAAACAGGGCAAAAGAGGCCTGGGCAGATATTGATGTACAATTAAAAAGGAGATATGATTTGATTCCTAATTTAGTTGAGACAGTAAAGGGATATGCAACGCACGAAAGAGAATTATTTGAAAAAGTCACGCAAGCAAGGGCATCTGCTATGAGCGCTAAGGGCGTGAAAGAGAAAGCAGGAGCTGAAAATATGCTTTCAGACACTTTAAAAAGTTTATTTGCAGTTTCTGAAAATTACCCCGACTTGAAAGCTTCAACAAATTTTTTAGAGCTTCAAAGAGAGCTTTCTGACACAGAAGATAAAATTCAGGCAGCCCGCAGATTTTACAATACGAATGTCAGGGATTTGAATATAAAAATAGAAATTTTTCCGGCAAATATTATAGCAAATTCATTTGGATTCAAGCAGATGGAATTATTTGAAATAGCAGAGGCAGAAAAAGAACCCGTCAAGGTAAAATTTTAAATAACAAATTTTAAATTCTAAATGAATTATTAATGATAAAATGTTTTAAACATTTGAAATTAGGGCATTCAATTAGAATTAAAAATTAAAAATTAGTGTCAAGTATTTATACGCAAGCAGATTCTAATATTCGCAAAACCTGGTTTTTATTAACTGGGTTTTTGGTCTCTATCATAGCTTTGGGCTGGCTTTTCAGTTATTTAACGGACAGCAGCGCTGTTTTGTATCTTTCAGTATTTTTAAGCATTTTTACATCTTTTGGAAGTTATTGGTGGTCAGATAAAATTGTTTTGGCGATGTATAGAGCCCAGCCCATTGAAAAAAAGGATAATCCGGAACTTTACAGAGTTGTTGAAAATCTTTGCATCACAGCCGGCTTGCCGGTTCCCAAAATTTATATCTTGCCGGAAATGCAGCCCAATGCCTTTGCAACAGGCAGAAACGCAAAACACGCTGTTGTTGCTGTAACGCGGGGCCTTTTGCAAAGATTAGATAAATCAGAATTGCAGGGAGTAATTGCCCACGAGCTGTCTCACATTGGAAATAAAGATATGCTTTTATCTACAATTGTGGCTGTTTTGGCAGGAGTTGTGGCAACTTTGGCAAACCTTTTTATGAGAGTAAGTTTTTTGGGAGGGGGCAGAAGAGGCGATGATAACAAAGGAAATGCAGGCGCTATTTTAGCAATTTTAGGGATTGTAGCTGCAATTTTAGCTCCGATTGCAGCCAGTTTGGTCCAGCTTGCAATTTCAAGAAAAAGAGAATTTTTAGCAGATGCAAGCGGGGCGCTTTTGACAAGGTATCCTGACGGACTTGCCCGCGCTTTAGAAAAAATTTCTTCAGACCCAACTCCTATGCGCGTTACAAATGACGTTGCCAGTTCTCTTTTCATTGATTCGCCGTATAAAGGAAAACAAAAAACCCTTTGGTTTGCAAAATTGTTTATGACCCACCCCCCGATAGAAGAGCGGATACGCGCATTACGGGAAATGGATATTGACACGATTGTTTAAAGTGATAATATAAACTGTAATACAATTTATTACAATACTATGAGAGATATAATTAACATATCATTATCAAAAGAATTAGCCAAAGAACTTGAAAGGGCGGTAAAAAAAGGGAAATACTCAAGCAAGAGCGAATTTTTAAGAGAACTTATCAGAGAAAGAATTGAAGAAGAAGATTTGATAAGAAGAGTTAGAAAAAGCCAGAAAGAAATTGAACAAGGCAAGGGGAAAATCCTTAGGTCTTTAAAAGATTTAAGATAATATTTAAGATAATTTTATGCAAATTATCTATTCTCCGCAGTTTGTAAAAGATTATAGGCGGCTGGATAACTTAACAAAGGAAAAAACAGAAAAACAAGAAATAATTTTTCGCAGAAATCCTTTTGATAGTCGGTTAAAAACTCACAAATTAAGCGGTCGCCTCCGCGATTTGTGGTCTTTTTCTATTGATTATAATTATAGGATAATTTTTGAGATTAAAAGCGAGAAAGTTATTATATTCCACGCAATAGGCGGACATTCTATTTATAAAAATTTTTAAAATGAAAATTGTTAAAGATAAAATTGAAATTATAGAGCTGAAAGAAATGGCAAAAAGAATGTTTGGTAATTTGGTAAAGGCGGTTGTGGATATTGAAAAAGAAATTATGGCAGTTGATGCTGAACTGCATGTTGATGAAGAACAACTTCTTATTGAAAAAGAAAATTCGGAGCCGAAAAATTTGTGGGGATTAAATATTTATCCGGAGGAAAACGGAATAAAATTTATTGAATTCGATTCAATGATAAATTTAAAGCCGGCTTTTAATAACCGCACGCGAGGCGTTGAAAATTCTGAAATCAGAGAAAAAATAATAAAAATTGTAGAAAAATTATGCAACACAAAGATTTAGCGTTGGGCAGATGGCAAAAATTTTCTTTGTTAGAGCAAATGGCTAATATCGGCGCTGAAGTCGGCAGAGCCATAAATTGGAAAAATAGAAATGAAGAAAACAGCAAAATGGCCTTTGAAAGAGGATTAGAGTTGTTGGATTTAACAATTATTGACCCCAAAAACAAGAAGAGATTAAAAGAGCTTTTGAGAGTGAGAGAAACATTGGCAGATTATTTTTATTTTGATAATATATATGGTTCCAGCGATGAAAAATGGAATAATTATTTTTATGCGTTTAACTACGCCGTAAAAGTGAAATAATTTTTTGGAAGGGTGTGTGAGTGGCTTAAACAAACGGCTTGGAAAGCCGTGCTTCGAAAGAGGCTCGTGGGTTCGAATCCCACCCCTTCCGCCAAGAAAAATTTTGCTTTGTAAAATCAACATGGCTGGCGCGTTTAAATTTTTGATTTATTACGCGACGTCATTTATTAAAATAAATAAAGGTAATAAAATAAATAATTTTTTTAAAAATATGAATGATAAATTTATTTTGATATCCGTAGTTGTTTTAATTATTGTTTTTTGCGCGGTATTTTATTTTTTATATAAACAACGATTTTTACCAGCGAACACACAGAACAAGGCAACTAATTATATAATAGAAAATCAAAATGAGATTACCTCAGAATTAAAGAAATTAAATATCACACCCGTAGAAAAAACTAAAGAAATGGAATACAATCTTCCTGAAAATTTGTCTGATGCTGGTTGGTATGTAAAAAAAATTATTTGTGAAGACGGGGGATATGATTTGTCTCCCTACGCCGGTAAAACCGTTTTGCTGACAAGGTATTCAACCAATGAAGTATATGATAACACAGAGCCTTTGGATGTGTGGGCTGTAAGCAGCAAAGGAAAAGTTGTTTGCGTCTATAAAACAGTTACAGAAAACAGCGCTATGGCGCCAGGAGTCTTTTCCGTAAAAGAGAATCCCATGATTAAGACAAAATAAAAGGAAGTTTTACAATTAAATTTTTGTAAAAAAAGAACCGCCCAAAAGGCGGTTCTTTTTTTAGAGAAATTATATTGCCATTTCTAATATATTGATTAAATCGCTGAAAATTTTATTGGGAGAGTACAATTTTTTTATTTTGTCTCTTACCGGCTTTTCAATGTTTTTGCCAATTACATTTTCTATTTTGACATAAACTTTTTCTATTGAATCAAAGCTTGTCACAAAATTATTCAGACCCAGCTTTTTGAATGTTTCGCCAACTCCCATGGCAGTGTTAACCAAAGCAGGAGTTCCGGAAGCCACAGCTTCCTTGGCAACGTTCCCGTAAGTTTCAAAATGGGAAGGGCTGATTATAACATCCATTTTTTCATAAAATTCAGCCAGCTTTTTATTGTTTCTTGGTTTATGGAGTTTTACCTTTTTGGAAAGTTTTTTCATGTGTCTGGTATTAAAAGGAGCGTCAGTGATCAGGTTAATGTTAAATTTTTTTCCGGTTTTTTCATTGTAATCGGCAAGCTCTGATATAAATTCAACATTTTTAATTTTTGTCCATCTGCTTACTATGCCTATGTTTTTTGCGCTACTCTTTGATTCTTTTTCAAAAAAGTGAAGAGGCACGGGATTTGGTAAAACAGCGCATTTTCTAATTCTATGGAAGAATATTTCGTTTTCAACCACTTTTTTTGTAATTTTTGAAGGAAATATATAAAACACTCCTTTTTTGTCAAAAGATTGTTCCATTTTTTTGAACATATTTCTTTGTTTCTTTTTCCATCCTTCAGTTTCTTTTGCTAAAACTCCATGGTAATGCAAAACCATAGGCGTTTTTTCTGCGCTGGCTGCCAAAAACAGGCACCATGGCATAAAGTATGTGCCATTTATCAAGACAAGGTTTGGTTTTTCTTCTCGTATGGCCTTTCTATAGGCTGATATTACCTTGTGGTACCTTTTTGCAACCTCATCCAGACTTTTAGCCTTTTTGACAACTTTTGCTACATTTGGAATTCTTTTGAACCCGGCGGATATTATTTTCACATTGCCCCTTTTTGTCCCTCTATAGCTTTCGTTTTCTCTCTTGCCGATTATGTTAACGCCCACAATGCTAAGGTCGTTTTTTTTGCTTTTTTCAATAAATTTTATAAATGAAACAAGCACCTGGCTTATGCCGGCTGTTTGAGCAAATCTTATGTTGGTTAGAATTTTCATAGTTAATCACCTGCTTAATATAAAAACTCAAACAAAGCAAAAGGGGATTGTTTGAGCTTATATCTTATTATATCATTTTCTAAACTTTTGTCAATAGCAATAGCTGTAAAAATTGTCAAGTTTGGCATTTTCAGCTTTTTTGCCCTATACAGCGCAAGTTAATAATGCTAAAATGACTTTGAAGAAATTTAATTCGGGGTGTAGCCTGCAAAACATGAACTTATTTCATTTTTTGCATCCTGCATACTGATAAAAAATTATGGATGAAAATTCAAAACAATTTGACCCGTCAAACAGGTTTTTTATGGTAATGGCTGTTTTGGTTTTAGGCGTTTTAGTTTATTTTGCAGGACAGCTCTTTTACCAGCAAAAAATAATTGACCAGCAAAATAATTATCAGATAACCGTAAGCGGGGAAGGCAAAGTTTATGCAAAACCCGACATAGCTTTGGTAAATCTTGGAGTGACAACACAGGGTTCTACAACCGAAGAAGTAATTTCAAAGAATACTGAAAAAATGAATGCTGTCATAAAAGCTGTAAAAGACATGGGTGTTGAAGACAAGGATGTTCAGACTACAACTTATAGTTTAAGCCCGCTTTATAACTACACGGAAGCTAAAGGCAGGGTTTTCCAAGGATACATTTTAGAGCAGGATATACAGGTTAAAATCAGAAATTTTGAAAAAGTCGGCGAAATTTTACAAAAGGCAACAGAAGCTGGCTCAAACCTTACGGGAAACTTGCAGTTTACAATAGACGACCCAGAACAGTTTAAGCAGGAAGCCAGGGCAAAGGCGATAGAGAAGGCAAAAGCGAACGCGCAGAATTTAGCTGAAACTTCTGGCATAAAACTGGGAAAGCTTATCAATGTCTATGAAAATTATTCTTATCCTGCCGTTTATGACAGTTTTGCAAAATTAGGAATGGGGGGCGGAATATCAGAAACATCTGCTCCGGCTCCTGTAATACGGCCCGGCCAGCAGGAAATACAAATAACAATAAATTTGACATACCAAGTTAAATAAATGGACTGTTTGTTTTGTAAAATCGCAAAAGGGGAAATTCCTTCTGCCAAAGTTTTTGAAAATGACAAACTGGTTGCTTTTAATGACATAAACCCAAAAGCCAAAATTCATATTTTAGTTGCGCCAAAAAAACATATTGAATCTATAAAACATTTGCAAGAATCTGACAAAGAATTAATCAGCGAACTATTTTTTACGGCAAAAAAATTGGCAAATGATAATAATCTGCAGGGATATAGATTAGTTATAAATGTCGGCAGAGAGGGCGGGCAGATTGTAGACCATCTGCATTTGCACTTGTTGAGCGGCGATGCAATGGGGGCGGTTTGATTTTCGGTTATTTGGTGGTAAGATATAAACTATAAAATGTGAAACGTAAAACATGAAACATAATCAAAGTGTTTCAAGTTTCAGGTTCCATGTTTCACGAAGCGTGGATTCTCAAATAGAGGAAATTAAAAATCGGCTCAATGTTGTTGATGTTGTCGGCAGCTATGTAAAGCTTACAAAAACGGGCGCTAACTACAGGGGCGCCTGCCCTTTTCATTCAGAAAAAAAGCCTTCTTTTTTTGTATCTCCCGCCCGCCAGATGTGGCATTGTTTCGGATGCGGAGCAGGCAGTTCTATATTTGACTTTGTGATGAAAATTGAGGGAGTTGAGTTTGGAGACGCATTAAAAATTTTAGCCAGCAAAGCCGGAGTTGAATTAAAAAAAGAAAATCCAAAATTAAAAACAGAAAGGCAAAGATTATATGAAATCTGCGAATTGGCATGCTCTTTTTTTGAAAAACAGCTGGGAAACAGCTCATGGGGCAGCCAGGCAAAAGAATATTTATTAAAAAGAGGCATTAAAGAAGAAAGCGTAAAAAAATGGAGAATAGGCTATTCGCCAGACACCTGGCAGGGATTGTCAGATTTTTTGGTCGGCAGAGGATATAAAAGGGAAGAAATTGTAAAGGCGGGGCTGGCGGTGGAATCTCAAAAAAGCCAAAATCCTTATGACAGGTTCAGGGGCAGGATTATATTTCCGATTTTTGATTTAAGCTCTCAGGTTGTCGGATTTGGCGGAAGGGTTTTTAAAGAGCAAAACAGCAAAGAAATTGCAAAATACATAAACACTCCCCAGACATTGCTTTATGACAAAAGCAATATTCTTTATGGAATGAACAATGCCAAATTGGCTGTTAGAAAAAATAATCAGTGCGTTTTAACAGAGGGATATACAGATGTTATAATGTGCCACCAGGCAGGCTTTGAAAACACAGTGGCTTCATCGGGAACAGCTTTGACATGGCAACATTTAAACATTTTAAAAAGATATTCTGATAATTTGCTTTTAGCTTTTGATATGGACGTAGCAGGAGATTCGGCGACAAAAAGAGGCATTAATTTAGCGGAAATGCAGGGTTTTAATATCAAAATAATTGATGCTTATTCAAAAGTCAAAGACCCTGCTGAAATTATTTTTGAAAATCTAAAAAATTGGCAAGACGCTTTGTCAAAAGCCAGGTCTATTATGGATTATTATTTTGATTCTGCTTTTGCCGGCTTTGACGGCAAAACGCCCGGCGGAAAAAAAGAAATTTCAAAAATAATTTTGCCTGCCATAAAACGCCTGCCAAATAAAATTGAACAATCGCATTGGACGCAAAAATTATCACAAAAGCTTGATATAAGAGAAGACGCAATTTTAGAGGAATTAAAAAAGGCAAAATCAGATGATGTATATTTTTATAGCCGGGCAGAAAAAGAAAAAGTTTTAAAAGTTGCATTTGACGGAGAAGAAGGCAGCCCGCTTTCGCGTGAAGTTTCGGCAGGGCAAAGAAAAAAACTTTTAGAAGATAAAATCATGTCGTTGATTCTAAAAGACCCTGAAAATTTAAATTTAATTGAGCAGCCCCACCATAATTTATTTTGTGAAAAAACCCAAAAATTTATAGAAGATATCAAAAAAATAGCTCCGTTAGAAGAAGGGGGCTCAAAGGCGGCTTTTGCCGATGCTTTTAAAATTGACGGCTATAAAGATTTTTTAGACATATTGTCTTTGAGGTCTGAAGTTGAATATGAAGAAGACGGATGCGAAGAAATCCAGCTTTGCTTAGTCCAGTTAAAAGATATTAACATCAGGGACAGGCGCGCTAAAATATCGCAAGAAATTAAAAATGCCGAGCAAAAAAAAGATTTTGAAAAAGTTAACTGTCTTATTAAAGAGTTTAATTTAATAAACTAAAATTATGAAAGGAGCTAAAAAATCTAAAAAGGCAAAAAAGACAAAAACCGCAAAAAAGCGCAGGAAAATTTTAAAGCCGAAAAGAAAAAAAAATTCTGGCAAGAAAAGGAAAGTAAAAAAAACAAGGAAGTCTGCCTTAGACCAAAAGCAGATGGAGGCTCTTTTCAAAAAAGGGGATGAGCGAGGTTTTATTACAACTTCGGAAATTTTATATGTTTTCCCAAACATAGAAAGAAACATTTCAGAGCTGGAAAAAATTTACGATGATTTTAGAGAAAGGGGGATACAGGTAAAAGAAGTGCAGGAGTTTTTGCAGACACGCCCCAAAAAGGAAAAAAAGGCAAAAAAGGCCCTGATAGGTAAAATTGACCCTATACAAATGTATTTGAAAGAAATCGGAAAGACCAGCTTTTTATCGGCCAAAGAAGAAAAGGAATTGGCAAAGAGAATAGAGGCGGGAGACGAAGAAGCAAAAAACAAGCTGGCTTTGGCAAATTTAAGGCTTGTTGTTTCTATCGCCAAAAAATATGTGGGCAGGTCGCCAAATTTGACCTTGCTTGATTTGATACAGGAAGGAAATTTAGGGCTTTTTAAGGCAGTTAAAAAATTTGACTGGCGCAAAGGATACAAGTTTTCAACATATGCCACCTGGTGGATACGTCAATCTATAACAAGGGCTTTAGCTGACCAGGCAAGGACAATCAGGATTCCAGTGCATATGATAGAAACAATTTCAAAATACACAAAAATAAGAAAAAATCTTTTACAGGAATTGGGCCGCGAGCCGTTAGCTGAAGATATCGCAGCTGAAATGGGCCTGGATGTTGATAAGGTCCACCATATAAGAAAAATTGCCCAAAAAGCAGTGTCTTTAGAAACTCCGGTCGGGGAAAATAAGGATAAGCAGGACAGCGTTTTGGCAGAATTTATCAAAGATGATAAAACAATAGCGCCCAATACTGAAGCCGCAAGAAAATTATTAAAAGACAGGTTAAAAGAGCTTTCAGGCGACCTAACCCCCAGAGAATTAAAAATTTTAGGAATGCGCTTTGGCTTAGACGACGGAGTAATGCACACATTAGAGGAAACCGGCGAGGAGTTTGGAGTAACCCGTGAAAGAATCCGCCAAATCCAGGCAAAAGCGTTAGAGAAGTTAAGAAAGCACAAAGAACTAAAAAAGGTTGAAGACTATTATTAATAAGTAAAGAGCAAAAGGTAAAGAGTAATCAGCTAAAAAATCCCAAAAATCCGAATAACTCACCGATAGGCATCGGTGAGTTATTTGTTTGAAGCCGGGCAAGCAGTTGAATTTTATCTTCAAAAAGAGTTATACACAGTTAGATATTTGACACCCGACCTTTTAGTCAGTTATAATAACGCAATGGAAAAAATTACAAAAAGACAAAAACAATTGTTGGAAATTATTTATAATTATATTAAAGATACTGGCTATCCTCCAACATTTGAAGAAATGAGAGAAAGTTTAGATGTAGTTTCAAATCAATCTATTATTGACCTTTTGACAAAATTAGAAAATCAAAAACTTTTAAAAAGAAATGAAGCGTCTGCGAGAAGCCTGACTATTTTACCTTTAGGTAACAAAATTTTAGAAAGACCGCCATTAATTCCATTTTTGGGTTCTACCGTGGCCGGCTCGCCTATGGAAACGATGGAAATAGCCGGTGAATGGAAGCAAATTTCCCCAGAAATAAAAGAATTAAAAAATAATGTTTTTATTCTAAAGGTTTATGGGGATTCAATGATAAATGCCGGAATAGAAAACGAAGATGTAGTTTTAGTAAAAGAACAGAAAGAATTTATTTCAGGAGATATAGTATTGGCTCAAACAGAGGACGGTTCAACAATAAAAAGGTTTGTTTCAGAAGATAAGCCGCCATATATTTATTTAAAACCGGAAAATTCAAAATATAAAAATATTATATTTACAGACGGTATGGAATTAAAGGGCAAGGTAATATCAATTTTAAAAAACGGCTATTGGGGGCCGGTTAAATAATTTGATGTAATTAATAAAAAAATAAATAAAAATGTATGGAAAAAATTATATTACCAGAGGAAAAAACAATAGAAAGAGGCAAATTAAGCAAAACAGAGATTAAAAGGCAATATGATTTAATATCGGAGTATCACAAAAAATATCTCAAAAAATTAGGAGTTAAAATGCCGAAACTTCGCAACGGAAACGGAAAATTTACAATGAATGCATTAGTCCTTGTTTATTTATCGCTTGGCTATCCAAAAACGAGGGTTGTGTCAAAAACTGAATTAACGACCTTTATAAGAAATTTTTACCCCAAAGTAAACGATGTCCAGCAAGCAAGGCATTTGGGAGCTCAGGACGGCTGGTGGATAGTAGCAGGCGGGAGAGATAATATAGTATTAAAAGTAGATAGAGGTTCTTATCAGCTTTTTACTTTAGAACAATCATACCCAGATTTTAAGAAAGGACACAGAATTACAGATACGGGAGACTGGGAAAAACTAAAAGAGCAATACGGGTTTAGGTGTGCAACTTGCGGGTCTCGTGATGGGGAGCCACACTTTAATTGGTCTGGGACAAAAACAAAGCTTGAAAGAGCGCATAAAAACCCAAACAAACCATTGATAGCGGGTAATATAATTCCACAATGCACAAAGTGCAATAAAGCTGATAGAGATAGGTGGGTATATGACGAAAAAGGACGAGTTATAAAATTAGCAGATGCTTCTTTTGTAAGAAATTTTGATAAAGAAGTGAGAGAAAAAATATACAGGATACTTTATGTAGAATTTAAGGGAGTAAATCCTAATAAGTTGAAAAAATGAAAAATAAAGAGTTTATAAACAAAATAATTACTGGGGAAGCATTAGGGGTTTTATCAAAAATTGAGGACAACTCAATAGATTTAATTTTAACAGATCCTCCGTATTTTTTGGACAAACTTGATAATAATTGGACGCACAAAAAGGTTTCTGATAAACGCAATAGGCAGGTTATACAATCTTTGCCCGCTGGTATGAAGTTTGACAGGCAACAAGGTGTAAAATTTTACGAATGGTATTCAAAAATATCTAAGGAAGCTTTTAGAATATTAAAGGCTGGCGGATTTTTCTTTTCTTTTTCAAGTCCGAGATTATATCACAGAATGGCATCAGCAATGGACGATACTGGATTTGAAATAAGAGATTGTTTTTTGTGGGTTTATATGCAAAATCAAATGAAAGCAATGAGCTTAAACCATTTCATTGATAAAATGGATATTTCAAAAGAAAAAAAGGAAATTCTTAAAAATAGACTTTCGGGCTGGAAAACACCTCAAATTAAGTCTAATTTTGAACCCATTGCTGTGGCTCAAAAGCCCACCGATGGAACCTTTTTAAATAATTTTATTAAAAATGAGGTCGGCTTGTTAAACACAAACATCAGGGTTGGTGATAATATGTATCCCTCAAACATTTTATCGGTTGAAGGAGTGAATGAAATAATGGACAAACATTTTTTAATATCAAAACCAAATAATGAAAAAGGAGATTTCAATATACATATGACAGTTAAACCTTTAGAATTATGCAAATATCTTATCAATCTTTCTGTTTACTCTAAGGACGCTGTCGTGCTAGACCCGTTTGTAGGGAGCGGAACTGTTGCATTAGCCAGCAAAGAACTTGGTAAAAATTACATTGGCATAGATATCAATCCTGAATATGTAAAAATTGCAGAAAAAAGATTAAATACATCACAATATTCTGCTGACGGAGAAACGGATGGCTTATACATAACCACAAGAAAAAAATTGAGTAGCCTGCAAGCCAAATTAATATAAATTTGATTTTTAAAAATATGCTTTGGAAAATTATAAAGAATATGATTAAATTTTTTACAAAAAATATGAAAATCAATGCGCTTAATGATAATGAAAAAGTGGAAAATAAAATTGAAAACTCTAATATCAATGCTCCAGTCCAGCAAGCACATACGATTGTTAATAATATAGCGAGCAACAAAATCCCATCGCAAGACGCAAGAATTAGTGCGACAAAAATGTCATCTGGAGTTTATGCTAATTTCATTTGTAAAAATTGTGGAACGAGCATCGGACTTTTGGTGGGTGGAAGCGATTGCCCAACCTGTGGGTTAAAAATTGAGAAATGATCACTTATTCAACAATTAAAAAATCACATAATGCACGCAAAAAAGCAAAAGAATTATTAGACGAAGCAAAAACAAAGGTCGAACAATTAATAGAAAATAATTGAAAATTTATTATGGCAATAACTAGTCGAAGAGTTGGAAAACTTGTTTCAAAACTTTTGAGGAAAGACCTCAAAAAAACAAGAAAAATCTGTTGCGGGCAATGCACTGAGACAAGTTAGAAGAAAAAAGAAAAAATAAATTTTTCTTTGACAGGTACTTGGAAAAAGCGACCCAGTAGTTAGAGCTTGATCACTTGAGAACTTCGGATTCGTAAAATATCAGACCAGCTTAGTGAGAATAGCGAACGACAGGCGCACCTTCTCTAAAAAATCGCCTTTTTGGCGATTTTTTAGTATAATGAATAATATTAAATTTTTTAATTTTATGAATGAGGCAGTTTATATTTTAATTATTATAATCTTAGCTGGAGCGGTTTTGTGGATGTGGTTTATGAAAAAGGGTTCTGGCGTGGCGAAGCCCGCCTCCGCTGGAAGCTCTATCGTGGCTAAGCAGACTATCATTGAAAAGCAGGAAGAGAAACAACAGGAGAATATCAAAAAAATCATTGAGTTTTTGGAAACTCATGATAAAATCGCAAATAATGACATTGAAAAATTGCTTTCAGTTTCAAATGCCACAGCAGAAAGGTATTTAGCTGCGCTGGAGAGAGAGGGGATTTTAAAACAAGTGGGTAAAATCGGCCAAAGCGTATATTATACCAAGATTTAGCTTTAAAATCCGAATAACTCACCGATAGGCATCGGTGAGTTATTCAAACCCCAACGGGCATTAACCCGTTAGGGCGTTTTTTGTTTGGGGTGTGAAAAACATATTGTTTTTTGATTATGGTTTGCGTGTTATAATAAACAAATAAATAAATGAAAATTGACGAACAGAAATTAAAAAAGTTTCTTTTGGACGCAGGGCTTGTTTCAGAAAAACAATTTGAAAAAGCCCTGTTAGAAAGCAAAGAAGGCAACCGGCAGGTTGGCGATATTTTAGTTTCCGGAGGGCTTTTGCCGGAAGAAGAATTTATAAAAATTAAAGCCCACTTGTCAGGAATTCCTTTTATAAACTTAGAAAAAGAAACAATACCTTCAGAGATTTTAAAAATAATTCCAGAGCCGATTGCCAGAGTCCATAATATCATTGCTTTCAGAAAAGACGGGAATAAACTTGAAGTGGCGATGTTAGACCCCGAAGATTTAAGAACCATTGAATTTATACAAAAAACCAATCCGTCTTTAAAAATTCATTCCCGCCTGACAACCACAGCCGGGATTAAAAATGCGATAGCCCAGTACCAGAAAACCCTGGAAACGGAATTTAAAGATATTGTTGCAGAAAAGACCCAAAATTTAAAGCATATAAAAGACCAGGATTTTTTTGACGCTTTTGAAGGAAAAGAAAAATTGCAAAAAGCCGCCGAGGAGCTTCCTATTATAAAGGTTGTTGATACTTTGTTAAAACACGCTATTTTACAAAGGGCGTCTGATGTGCATATTGAGCCGTTAGAAAAAGAGGTCATTGTGAGATACAGAGTTGACGGAATTTTACACGTTGTTATGACCTTGCCCACTTCAGTGGCGTCCGGAATTGTAGCGAGAATAAAAGTTCTTTCTAATTTAAAACTTGATGAACACAGGCTGCCGCAAGACGGCAGATTTAAGATTGAAACTGAAGATTTTAAATATTCTGTAAGGGTTTCTGTTCTGCCGGTATATAATGGAGAAAAAATTGTAATGAGAATGCTGTCAGAAGATGTAAAAGCATCTACTTTAGAAGGGTTGGGGCTCGTGGGGTCTGCGTTAGAATATGTTAGGGACAATTTAGAAAGGCCTTCGGGCATGATATTAGTGGTCGGGCCAACGGGTTCCGGAAAAACAACTACTTTGTACACAATGATGGAGATATTAAATACTCCTGATGTGAATATTTCTACGGTTGAAGACCCTATTGAGTATAGAATGCCCAGAATCAACCAAACCCAGGTTAATTCTAAAATAGGGCTTACATTTGCGGTGGGTTTGAGGGTTTTGGTAAGGCAGGACCCGGATATTATTATGGTAGGGGAAATCAGAGACGATGAAACAGCAAGTTTGGCTATTAACGCGGCTTTAACCGGGCACTTGGTTTTGTCTACTTTGCACACTACCAGCGCTGGAGGAACTATCCCGAGGCTTATAGACATGAAAGCTGAACCATTTTTGATTTCTTCAACTTTAAATTTAATAATAGCCCAAAGATTAGTAAGAAAAATTTATGAAGAAAAAGAGCCGTATAAATTAAAGCAAGCTGAGTTAAAAAATTTATCTAAATATTGCGATTTAGATAAGATATTGGAAATTTTAAGGAAAGAGGGCCTCGCCGGGCCCAAGGATAAATTAGAAGATGTTGGTTTTTTCCGCGCGAAATCTTCAAAAGATTGTCCGGACGGATATAAAGGAAGAATTGGAATTTTTGAAATTTTGCCTGTAACTGAAAAAATAAAAAGCTTGATTGTAAAAAAATCTGCAACAAATGAAATTGCCCAGCAGGCAATAGCCGATGGCATGCGCACAATGATAGAAGACGGGTTTGTTAAATCAGCCCAAGGCATAACTTCAATAGAAGAGGTTTTAAGAGTTATCGTAGAATAGAAACAAAATTTTTTTAATTTTTTGATATTTTAGAATTTAAAATTTAAGATTGCTAAGCGAGCAGTCAATGTATGCCCAAATATCTTTATACTGCAAAAACTATTGACGGAAAAAACGTAAAAGGCGATTTTATCGCCGAAAATACGCACGAACTTTCTCAGATTCTGAAAAATGAAGACCTTATTTTGGTTACAGCCGTTCAGGCAGGCTCAAAAAATAAAAAATCATTTAATTTGTCCTTATTTTCCGGAGTTCCTGTAACTGAAAAAATTATGATGACAAGAAACCTTTCAGTGATGGTAGCCACTGGGCTTTCTTTGGTAAACAGTTTTGAAGTGCTGTCTATGCAGGCAAAAAATAAAAAATTAAAAAACGCTTTAATTGGAGTTAAAGAGCAGATTAATAGGGGCAAAAGCCTGTCTGACGTGCTGTCTTCTTACCCGGATATTTTTTCTCCGTTTTTTTTGAATATGGTGAAGGTCGGAGAAGAATCTGGAACATTAGAAGACATATTAAAACTTTTAGCCCAGCACTTAGAAAGAGAGCATAGATTAAAATCTGAAATACATGGAGCCATGATTTATCCCTGTATTGTTTTATCCGTAATGCTGGTCGTAGGAATTATTATTGCAGTAGTTGTTTTGCCGCGCTTGGATGCTTTTTTCCAGGGCGTTGGAGCAAAAATTCCTTTTTATACCAAAATATTGATTGCTTTTGGAGATTTTTCAGTAAAAAACTGGCCATTCTTGATTGCCGTTCCTGTAATTTTAGTTTTTTTAACTTGGCTGGGATTAAAAACAAAAAATGGCAAAAGGCTTATGGATACATTTTTATTAAAAATTCCCTTAATTTCTTCTCTCGTAAAAAAAAGCAATTGCGCTATTTTTATACGCTCGCTAAGTTCTCTTTTGTCTGCGGGCGTTCCTTTAACTAAATCATTGGATGTGGCGTATGGCACCGTGGGAAATTTTTATTTTAAAAAAGCTATTTCTGAATCGTTGGAAAAAATAAAAAAAGGAGAAAAATTATCAAAAACGCTTGTTTCTTACAAAGATATTTTTCCCCTTGGCGCCATTGAAATGATAGAGGTTGGCGAGGAAACAGGCAAGACATCAACTGTATTAAAATCATTAGCCGATTTTTATGAGGAAGAACTTATCAGGACCACCACCAAGCTTTCATCTGCGATAGAGCCTATTTTATTGATTTTTTTAGGGTTAGCTGTAGGATTTTTCGCTTTTTCAATAATTGAACCGATGTATTCTTCGTTGCAGTCCATAAGATAGAAATTAATATGATTTTAAATTCTAAAATCAAGCATAAATGCAAGAGTAATTTTAGGTTGCCTGCCGGAAACAGGGGATTTAGCCTTATAGAGATAATAGTGGCAATAGCTGTCATCGCGATTTTATTTTCAGCCGTATATGAACTTTTTATTTCTGTCATAAACGGAATTGCTTATTATCGCGAGCGGACCACAATATCTGCTTTATCTGACCAGTATTTGGAAATCGCGCGCAATCTGCCGTATTCGCAATTAGGAACTGTAAACGGAAATCCGCCGGGCAGCCTTCCCGACCTTCCAAATGCGGTTAATATTTCTTTTGATAATAAAAATTATCAAGTTTACTATGTGGTAAATTATATTGATGACCCTGCGGACGGAACTATTTTGCAGGGCACAGACCCTGCTCCAAATGATTATAAGCAAATTAAACTTTATGTTAAAAACGCAACAACCGGTTCAACAAACAGTTTTTTAACAAATGTCGTTCCTAAAAATTTAGAGGATTTAAGTAGCGGGGGAGCGCTTTCTTTAAAAGTTTTTAATGCTGTTGGAGAGCCGATTTCAGGGGCTGCAATACATATTACAAATACTTTGCTTGACCCAGATATTGATTTAACAAGGATAACTGATTCTGACGGCAATTGGATTGAAGTCGGATTGCCGAATTCAATAAACAGTTATCATTTAGAGGCAACTAAGAATGATTTTTCTTCGGACCAAACTTATCCCATTACAGAACAAAATCCTAATCCCACCAAACCAGATGCGACTATTTCTAACGGACAAGTAACACAGATAAGTTTTTCAATTGACCAGCTCAGCGATTTAACTTTTAATACGCAAAGTCAAACTTGCCAGCCGATATCAGAAGTAGACGTTAAGGTGCAGGGAACAAAACTAATCGGAACGCCGAATGTTTTAAAATTTGACAATAATTATACATCTAATTCAATCGGCCAGATTTCAATTCCAGATATTGAATGGGACAATTATACGCCCTCTTTAACGGAAACAAGTTATATGATTTACGGCACCTCTCCTATCCAGCCAGCTGTAATTTTACCGAATACCAGCCAGAATTTTAGTTTGATACTCGGGCCCAAAACAAATAATAGTTTATTGGTTCTAGTAAAAGATTCTGCGATAAACAGCCCGATTGAAGGAGCAAACGTTGAATTGCAGAATATAAGTCCTGCGGTGGATATAACCAAAATAACAGGAGGCAGCGTTTGGAGTCAGCAGGACTGGTCGGGAGGGCCAGGCCAGGAAGATTTTGTTGATACTGCGCGATATTTTGAAGATGACGGCAATGTAAACAGCAATGGCGCCACTTCAGGGTTGGAGTTGGTAAAAAACGGAAGTTTTTACGTTCCATCAGGGTCTTTGACGTCATCTGCTTTTGACACAGGAACAAATTTGACATCTTATACCATTTTAACGTGGCAGCCAACTTCGCAGGACCCGGCAACCAGCGTTAAATTTCAGGTTGCAACAAATAATGACAACTCAACGTGGGATTATTTAGGGCCTGACGGCACAAGCAATACTTTTTATACTATCCCCGGGACTACAATCAGTCAGGCAAACAGCAATAACAGATATATGCGTTATAAGGTTTTTCTTTCAACGGAAGACCCGTCTAAAACGTCGGTTTTAACCAGTGTTAATTTTAATTATATTTCCGGCTGTTTTACCCCCGGACAAGTGATATTTACGGGGTTAGAAGCTTTTGATACTTATGAAATTACAGTTTCCATGCCAGAATACCAGACTAAAACAATCAGCAACCTTCATATCAATGGTTATGAATTTTTAGAAGTTTCTTTGGAATATTAGTTTCAATTTTTTAGAATGATGCTCAAGAATAATAAAAACAAGGGGTTTACCCTGATAGAATTAATAATATCAATAGCTGTTTTTGCTGTGCTTATGTTTGTTGTTGTCGGGTTGTTTTTAAAAGTTTTCAGCAACCCGGAAAAAAATTTGATGGCCATAGAAGTCATAGACCAGGGGCGCATAGCGGCATCTGTTTTTTCAAACGAGATTAGAAATGCTGCAACCGGAAATGACGGCTCCTATCCGTTAAACCAGGCAGGCGATTCTCAAATAATTTTTTATTCTAATTACAACAGCGCAGGAACAGCCGTTAACAGGATTCGTTACTATTTTTTAAATAATAATTTGTATAAGGGAGTTATAGTGCCGTCAGGCGATCCTTTATCTTATAACCCGGCTTTTGAAACCATAACTGCTTTGCTGACAGATTTAAAAAATGAATCAGAGCCGGTTTTTTATTATTATGACGGAGATTATGGCGGTTCAAGCGATCCGCTTTCACAGCCGATTAACTTAAATGAGGTTAAATTTATTAAAATAAATTTGATACTGCCAAGGCACTCCACAGAAAGCAATGACGCCGTTTTTTTGATTGATTCTGGAGCCGCAATCAGAAATTTAAAAGATAATTTAGGAAATTAATGAAAAATCAAAAAAAACAACACGGAGCAATACTTATTTATCTTATAATCATAATTGCTGTTTTTGTGATGATTATGCTTCCGGTGGTCGCTGATTTTGCAGGAAAAATACAAATACTCCGTTCATCTATCAGCAGAGAGCAGGCGTTTCAAATTGCTGAAGCCGGTGTAAATTATTATCAATGGCATTTAGCTCATTTTTCCGATGACTATCAAGATGGCACCGGCCAGGCAGGCCCGTATATTCATGATTATATTGATTTTGACACTCAGCAAAAAATCGGACAGTTTAGTCTGGTGATTACTCCTCCTGCTGCCGGCTCAACCATTGTCACTATCCAATCAACAGGCTGGATTGAAGAACAGCCAAACCTTCAAAGAACCGTTACCGTAAAATATGGGATACCATCGCTTGCCCAGTATGCTTTTTTAAGCAATGACGTAATTTGGATCGGCGGCAGCGAGACAGTGGGAGGCAAGCTTCAATCAAATAATGGCGTACGATTTGACGGAGTTGGTTCAGCTCCCATACAATCGGCAAAAGAAACATACACTTGCCCGTCTTCGCAGGGTCCGCCGTGTCCTGCTTTAGAAGATGGAGTATGGGGTTCAGCTTCCCAGGAAGTTAAAAATTTTTGGCAGTTTCCGGTCCCCGCCATAGATTTTTCATCTTTAACTTCAAATTTAGCTGATATGAAAAGTTTAGCTCAGAGCAGCGGGATTTATCTGCCGCCTTCAAATAAAAAAGGATATTCTTTGGTATTTAACGGCGACGGGACAGTAAACGTTTATAAAGTTACAAAACTTTATAGCACTCCAACAGGGTGGGATGTTAATGGAGCGGCCCATAACGAAGATATTGATTACCAAAACAGAACATTTGATTCTGCTCAGGCAATTCCGTCAAACGGGATAATTTATATAGAGGATAATATCTGGGTTGAGGGCACAGTCAATGGAAGAGCCACTGTTGCCGCGTCATTGCTGCCGTATAATCCTTCAACAGCTCCCACAATATATATACCCGATAATATAATTTACAGCGCAAAAGACGGTTCTGATGTTTTGGGTTTGATTTCTCAAAAAGATATTGTTGTGACTTACCGTGCCCCGAATGATATAGAAATTGACGCAGCTTTAATCTCCCAGAATGGCAGCTGCCAATTTTTTTATTATTCCGGCAACATAAAAGACAATATTACTATTTACGGTTCAATTATGACTTTTGGCCAATGGACTTGGACATGGGTAAATTATTACGGAACCGTTGTTTCCGGCTACAGAAATACTTATTCTAATTACGACAGCAATCTTTTGTATTCTCCTCCTCCAAATTTTCCAATTTCTGCTTCTGGCTATCAATTATTAAACTGGGTAAGCAATTAAAACCACTATGAAAAATTTTAATGCGTTAATTTTTCTTGCCATCGTTGTTTTATTTTTTTGCTCTTCAAATATCTTTGCAATAGACACGTCTTCTTTCCCGGAAAGCACTTCCATACAGCCATTTCCTTCGGATATATTGCCCGATGTTTCCAGCAATATTGACAGGAATGAAAATGATATAAATAATTTTATACCGCCGGAAGACAACGGAACTAATCCCGAAATAATTCCGCCAGATGAAGGTATCAGCTATACAGACACTTCTAACCACCGCCTTTTTGTATCAGAACCGGAAAATAATCGCATTCTTGTTTTTAATCTTAAATCAGATGATACTTTAATGGACGACATTCCTGACAATGTTTTGGGCCAGTTAGATTTTGTAACTTTTACTCCGGGAACAACCGACTCAAAATTTAATATGCCGCAGATTATTGCATATGACCCGGAAGATAATCTTCTTTTTGTATCAGACGTCGGAAACAACCGCATAATGGTTTTTGATGTTTCTTCAATAACCAACGGAGAGAGCGCTATAAATGTTTTGGGCCAGCCGACTTTCACGGAAACCGACCCCGGGTCAGCAGAATCTGAGCTTAACGCTCCCGCAGGCCTTGTTTATGATTCTGACAGCCAGCAGCTTTTTGTATCAGACGTCGGAAACAACCGCATAATGGTTTTTGATGTTTCTTCAATAACCAACGGAGAGAGCGCCGCGAATGTCATTTTACAAAACCAAAATTTATCGCTGGAAAAAACCGTTTCAAAAGAATCAGGCGACGAGGGCAAGGGTTTGAATTTATTTTGGATAATAATTTTAGTTTTGCTTGTCTCTGCAGTTTTAATCTTTCTTGCAGTAAAAATAATCCGACCAGGTTAAATAGAATTTTTTATCCGATGATGATTTTTATCTTCATAAATTTAATGATATAATAAATTTGCTGTTCGATAAGATTATATGCCTTGAATTACGAAATGGCCTTGAACTCTTTAATTTTAATTTTGGCTGCGAATTTTTATGATTTTGCGCGCGTCTTAATCCCCGTTGATTTATCTTCGATAATATTGAGACTAAGACAAATTGAAAATTGCAGCACAGATACTTATTGAACAACAAGTTTAATCATCTATGGCGTTTTTAGACCTAAAATATGATGCTTTCGGTTTGGATGTAAATGATTCGTCCGTAAAAATAATCAAACTCATAAAAAATGGGAAAAATTTTTCTGTAGCTTCTTTTAATAAGACAAAAATAAAACCAGGCATAGTTGAGTCAGGAATAATTAAAGACCAAAAAGCTTTGGCAGAAGCCATCAGGTCTGCGTGTAAAACTGTAAAAGGCAAAAAACTCAATACGAAACACGTTGTAGCTTCTCTGCCCGAAGAAGAGTCTTTTTTGCAAGTTATACAAATGCCGAAGATGTCGGAAAAAGAGTTAAAGTCAGCCGTTGTTTTCCAGGCAGAAAATTATATCCCCCTGCCCATTGAAGAAGTTTATTTGGATTTTGAGATTATAGTTCCCGTAAAAGACAGCTTAGACCACACAGACGTATTGGTTGTGGCGACCCCTAAAAAAATTGTAGATTCGTATGTTTCTTGCTTAAAATCAGCGGGACTTATTCCGGTTGCCATGGATGTTGAATCGCAGTCAGTGCTTGCATCATTAATAAAGGACAAAACAAGCGAATTTCCGATAGCTGTGATTGACATAGGAGAGAATACGGCTGAATTTATAGTTTTTTGCGGGCATTCAATACGTTTTACATATTCAATACCTATTTCTTCGGGGCAATTGACTTCGGCAATATCAGAAGATTTAAAAATCAGCTCGGAAAAAGCTGAAGAGATAAAAATAAAATACGGAATTTCTGATTTTAAAAAAAAGGCGCCCGCAACAGCCGTTAAAGCCTTAAAGGCAGAAGAAAAAGTTTTAGACGACCTCGTGGGCCAGATTAAAAAATATGTATATTTTTATCAGGAACACGCCTCTCATGAGCACCTTTTTACCCCCAGCGTCATTAAAAAAATTATTCTTTGCGGAGGGGGAGCCACGTTAAAAGGACTGCCTGAATTTTTAACAGAAAAATTATCCGTTCAAGCAGAAATCGGAAATCCTTTTATAAATATTCCCATGACAAAAAGAGACAAGACAGACCCCAATGATTTTTTATCTTTTGCCACAGCTCTGGGGCTGGCTTTAAAAGGAGTTGATATTAAATAGATTTTGATGACTAATATTCTTCCGCCAAAAGAAAAGGAATATTTGCGGTTAGAGCAGGCTAAAAAAATAGTCATAATTTTAGGATTTGCGGCAATAGTTTCTTTAATATGCCTGCTGCTTATATTATTATCAATAAAATATTATATTTTGTCAGCCGCCGGCTCCCAAAAGTTTATTTTGCAAGAGTCAGAAAAAATGTATCAAGCATCTGATTTTGCAGAGTTTAAAAATATGATTAGCAAGTACAATGGAATTTTGCCAGAAATATTGTCTTTTTACGAAAAAGAAATATATTTTAGCGATATACTCAACGTCGTCTCTCAAGTTCAAAGGCCGGAAGGGTTATATTTTAATAAAATTTATATAAATGGAGAGGCTGCCGGCAAAATTAAAGTAATTGTCTCCGGTTTCAGCGATACCAGAGAGAATCTTCTTTTGTTCCAAAAAAGAATGCAGGAAGAGCCGAAAATTAAAAATATCTCTTTTTCTCCCGAAAGCTGGATAAATCCTGTAAATATTAGTTTTAATTTAAGTTTTGGATATTAGATATTAAATGGCAATCAAGAAAAAAATTTATATAATTATTTTAGTTTTCTTTTTGACAACAGTGTTTTTGATTTTGTTTTTTATCTATCCTGCTTTAAAAGAAATCCAAAAATCATCAAAAGAGCTTATTTCTGAAAAAAATAATTCTTTTAATATGGCAAAAGAGCTTGACGAGGTAGAAAATTTTAAGCAAAAATATGAAAAATACAGGACCGACTTAGAGAAAATAGATAATTTGTTCGTTGATTCCAAAAATCCGGTTGAATTTATCAAATTTTTAGAAAACACGGCTTCTGACGCAGGAGTCAGGCTGGAAATCTCCTCTCCTTCGTTTTCGTCTGACGCAAAGTTTCCTTTGATGATTTTTAGGCTGTCTTCTTATGGAGATTTTTCTAAAAATTTGTCTTTTATAAAAAAATTAGAAGCCGGCCCCTATTTGGCTAAAATTCAGAATTTAGACATTGGAAGATATCAAGACGGCCAATCGTCTAAAGATAAGAAACAATCAGAAAAAATTAAAAGCGTATTTTCGATAAATGTTTTCGCAAAGTAATAGGATTAACAAATTATGGACTTTAATCTCGCCGAATCATCAGCGCGGATGAAATCAATTTTTGGCGCCGTAAAACTTAAAAAAGTATGCTTATTTTTGGGCAAACATGCCTTTTTCTTTATTTTGTTTATGATATTGCTTGAATTAATTTTTGGCGGATTTTTATATTATAATTATGCTTTTCTGGCAGAAAAAGAAAAACCAGAAAATGGCAATAATTACTTTAAATTTGAAGACAGCGCTTATCAGGAAATTTTAAAAGAATGGGAAAAACGAGAAATTGAGCTTCAAGAGCCTGTTCGGGCAGAAAACTACAAAAACCCGTTTTAGCCGCCTATATTGATTTTTTAAAAAAGAAGAGGTAAAATCATTTTATGGAAAAGATTAATAAAAAGATATTGATAGTAGAAGACGAGGAAAATTTTCTTTCTATTTTAAAAAATGTTTTTAGCTTGGCTGGTTTTTCTGTGGTAACAGCTTCAGACGGAGAAAGAGGAGCAGATACGGCGCAGAAAGAAAAGCCGGATTTGATTATTTCAGATATGCTTCTGCCGAAATTAGACGGCAAAGCAATGGCAAAAAAAATAAGAGAATCGGGAATAACCTCGCCGATTATGTTTTTGACTAATGTTGAAAACGAAGATAAAGACAATAAAGAATTTGAATACCTTATAAAATCTGAATTGCACATTGACGACGTTGTTGCTAAGGCAAAAGAAAAAATTGGAATAAAGTAATTTTTTACAATTTCTGCCAAAAACAAGCCTGCGGACTTGTTTTTTATCGGAGAGCCATTTTTTGAATCCGATGCAGGCGCTTTTCCTGCAAATTATGCAATCTTGCGCTTAAAATGCAAAAAATGCTTGCAAGTCCGGGACAATGGCGGTATAATAATAGTATAAAATTAAAAAATTATTAAACCCATCAGGCCACATCGCCGCAAGGCGTCATTTAACCTGATAAAATAATTATGCCAAGAAAAGCAAATGCGGCTTTTATGAAGCCAATGAAGCTTACTGCGGATTTGGAGGCTGTAGTAGGCAAGGGTCCGATGCCACGCTCACAGGTTGTAAAAAAACTTTGGGCGTACATTAAGAAAAATGGCTTGCAGGACCCAAAAAATAAGCGCAACATTAATGCTGACGAAAAGTTAAAAGCTGTTTTCGGAGGCAAAAAAGTTGTGAATATGTTTGAGATGACAAAATTAGTTTCAAAACACTTATCATAACGCGCAAACTAAAAACGCCCCTTTTCAGGGGCGTTTTTAGTTTGAAACGTTGTTATTACTTCATTTCGTCTTTTAGCCACATGGCAATAAAATATACTGCTATTGCAACAAAGAGCAGCCACCAAAGCCACATCAAGCTCGCAAGATATCCGTAAAAGTAGATGCCTAAAATAATGCCTAAGGAAATAAGGCACAATTTTATAAGGGCTACCTCCCACCACTTAAACGTCCATGTTTTAAAGATATTCATAATGTTTTTTAGTTAATAATACCTTAAGTTAATTATACCACAATAGCGCGCAAACAAAAAACCCGAAAATGAATTTCGGGCTGTCGTAAATCAGGCTATTTATCAGTCGTAATGAGTTTCAGGATAGTTTTTAAATTTTTCCTCTTTTTTTGATTTTTTTCCGCTTTTCGCCCTTTTTTCCGGCAAAGATGTAAGCCATAAAATAAAGGGAATTCTAAGTTTATCTAAACACCAGCAGTCATCTTTTAAAAGAGGTTTTTTTTCTTCTTTAAATTTATCAAGCATAGCTAATGTAGCCTGTAATTTTAAAGGAGACAGCTTATTGTGCTCTTCTAAAAATTGTTCTTTGCTAATCATTATCATAATTCATTATATATCAATTCTGCCCAAAAATCAAGCTTTGCCAAAAAACAGGCAATTTCTGTCTTGACAAGCTTATTTGTGGTAAAATAAATATAAATACAAGGTAATTAAAGGTCGAAATATTTTTATTAACCTTTAATATTGTTTTTATCCGCGCAAAAATGCGGAAAAAACAGCAAAAAAATAATGAAATTAAATGTTATAGACTGGATAGCCATGGTTCTCGTCATTGTCGGCGGGTTAAACTGGGGCTTGGTAGGCCTTGCAAACTTTGACCTTGTTGCCACTCTTTTTGGCGCAATGTCTGTGTTGTCCCGCGTGGTATATGTTTTGGTGGGATTGTCAGCTATATATGTAGCTGTAATATCCATGAAGATGGAAAAGAAATAAAGACTGCGTTTCATTTTAAACGGCTCACACTATAGTGTGAGCCGTTTAGTTCACGCCGAAAAACCTTGAAAATTTTGTTAACTATTGACAAGGTTGCTTAACATATGTTAACATTAAATAAACGAAGTTAACATAACTATGGAATCAAAAGATTTTTATACAACAACAGAACTTGCGAGTCTATTGGGAATCAGCAGAATAGCTGTTTTTAACAGAATAAAAAAAGGAACTATTAAAGCTCGGAAAATGGGGCGCAATTTTGTTGTGTTTAAAAAAGATATTGGAGATGTTGAATTTTTTTTAAGCGATTTGTACGGGCGGGCAAAAGACTGGGCAATTTCAGGAAAAAATTTGGCCGATCAATTATACTGCCAGAACAGCGCAATTTTTCAAGGACGTATAACCAAAATGGAGACCTTGATGCTTGGAAACAAGGATGCCAAAAAAATGTTTTCTCTCTTAACATCTATTGCGGGCGAAATAGGGAACAACTCTTATGACCACAACATAGGGCAATGGCCGGATGTTCCGGGAACTTTTTTTGGCTATGATTTAAATAAGAAACAAGTTGTTTTGGCAGACCGGGGGCTGGGAATTTTAGAAACTTTAAAAAGGGTTAAGCCCGAACTTCAAAACCATACAGATGCATTGCGCGTGGCTTTTACCGAGATTATTTCGAGCAGAAAGCCGGAATCGCGCGGCAACGGCTTAAAATATGTGAGAAGCGTTATTTCAAAAAATCCGATTAATCTGATATTTCAAACTGGGGATGCAAAATTGATATTAACCGGCAATAGTTTGGAATTGAACATCCAAAACAATCCAGAAAGCATCAGCGGGTGCCTCGCCTTTATTAGTTATTAAAATACAATTAATTATGAAAATAGAGCTAAAAAAATTTGGGACAACGCTTTTATCAAGGCAGACCGGCAAGGAGGCGGCTTTGGCTTGCCAATTTTTGTTAAGAAATATAAAAGGAAAAGAAAATATTGAAGTTGATTTCACCGGCGTGTTAACTTTTTCACCTTCATGGGGAGATGAATTTTTAACACCTTTGCTTAATGCTTATGGCAACAGGCTTATTTTAAAAAATACTGCTAATCTTTCAGTGCAGGCGACTTTGGAAATACTTGAAAAATCCATCGGTAAGAAATTCCGAAAAATTTAATGAAAATTGTAAAAAAAAGACCTGCGGTTGCATAACGGGGCAAAAATGCTTAATAACTCACCGGGGCGCCCCGGTGAGTTATTCATAAAAACCAGGCAAAAACCTTGAAAATTTTGTTTTTGTTTAGTAATATAAAACTACACAATCCGGTGTAGCTCAATGGTAGAGCGACTCCCTGTAAAATAAATATTGCAGCCTTTCGCAGTAATGTGGAATGGAAAAACGAGGTGAA
>Ga0209542_10004482_pt1 | contig 28753 bp, 28 predicted proteins | sample RifCSPhighO2_01_FD_184028 | JGI IMG/M metagenome (GOLD analysis project Ga0209542, IMG submission 184028) | Soil microbial communities from Rifle, Colorado - Rifle CSP2_plank highO2_0.1 (SPAdes) (version 2) | ecosystem: Environmental > Terrestrial > Deep subsurface > Rock core/Sediment ...
AATTTGCTAAAAAAATCGCTTCAAGTTAAAATACAATTAATTAGTTGATTTTCTGTCTTAAAAAAGGGGTACCTTACTACCCATAAAGAAAAAATTGGGCTTTTGGATGGAATTGATCCGTTCAATCATCTTTGAATAAGCTCCAGCAGAAACTTTTTTGCCAATTTTTCCTTTTTTAGACTTTAATTCAAAATCTTCAAAACACTTCTCACAATAAAAATCAGCAACTGGTCTATTATTTTTATAACTACTAATATTGATATTTCCACAATTAGGACAGAATACTTCGTTATCAACCCAATGCTCGGTCAAAACTCTAATCTTTTGTGAAGAATTTGTATATTTGTCTGAAATTACGTTTTGGAAAGATAAATTCATACCAAAACTATAACATATTATTATAGTTTATTAGTCAGAGACATAAAGAACGATTCTTGTGAGTTATACGTAATCTATTATGTAATACATTACATACTTATTTTAGATTTGTTTTGAAACAATAGAACAATGAAATAAACTATGGAAAATAAAGAGGATATAATTAACGCTGAAGTGTTACGATCATAACACACTATTTGAGAACATGTTGTTGGAATTCCGAATAAAATAATAAAATCAACAACCCCAAAACTAAGAATAGTAATTAGGACTGATTTAGGATTGATTCTTTTCAAGAATATACATAAAAATAATAAACAGGTTAGAGGAATCAAGGTCCAAAATAAAGGATGTAAAAATTCAGTATTGTAAAAATTTATATACGAGCTAGAAAAATAAATATAGATCAATAATATAATAAAAATTACAACTGTAACAATAAATGGTTTTTTCATATTAATTAATATTATCTAATAATTTATTCAACATATCAAGCAGAAGTTGCGCATCTGTTTTTGACAGCTTTTTTGGTTTTGGTTTTTTGGGGTCTGGTTTTGCCAACTTCTTCTCCAAGAACGACTTGAATTTATCTGACTTAAGCTTGGCTTTGTTAATTTTTCCACTTTGGATTGATTTGATTATGTTATCCACGCGATTATCAAAAGCTCTTATTTGAGCTTTGGTTAAATCAAGCGAATCAATCGTCGCTTTCATAATTTGTAGATATGTAATGGGATCGAAAGTTGCACTTGGCGCAAGTGTGAAATCTGGTATTCCGTCGCCAGTCACATCCAGCTTTAATTGCGGATTTTGAGTAGTTGGGTTTATTGTTATTTCTGCTTGTGTTTGCGTAGTTACTGGGATATCTATGAAGGACGAAGTAGAGGAAGTACCGTTCGGTAAAACTTTTTCAGAATCATATGTGAAAGTGCCCACATCTGTACCTTGGAGTTTGACCTTAGAAAACTCGTCTTCCGGAAGATTGATATATTTACCTTCTCCGAATTCGAGATAAGAACTATTTACAATATTTTCTTCGGCATAACAGAAGTCGTAATTGGGCGGGCAGATTTTGCCTGTGTGGTTTCCGTCTTTATCGTAGGCATCAATGGTAACTGGGGAGTGGATAGAGAGACGAAGAATATTTGAATTGTTTGTTGGCACGATAGTAGTAATGTATGGGGAATCATCCGGTTCTAAATTTTGAATTGTGGATGATATGAAATCCAAAAGATTATTTATTTCTAATATATTTTTATGCTGCTTACCAAAGAGATCAACATTAGCCTCATTATATTTTTTAATATCCACCCAATACTTCTCCGCATTGCCATTAGAACTCATATACTGGGCGCTGGGGACGACGACGGTGCCGTCGCCGTCCACTGTGAATCGAGGCCGTTCGTCGAGCGCATAGACATCGCAGATCAAGGATCCGGCTGGGCAGGATGCTACTCTCGGGTAATATTCAAAACTAGCCAGAGTGTCGATCCCCCAGCCCGCCACTTCTATTACTCGCATACTAGTAGGCGGAGTCCATGCATCGATGCTGTCGTGTAAACTTTCGGATTGGGAAAATAAAGTTGGTGATAAATTGATAGGCAGGGTGGTCTCGCCTACTAGTGGATCAGTTCTGCCTTCTGCTCCCTGGAGAAAATCTTTGTACTCCGCATAGGAGTCAATCACCGGGCCATACCTCGCGATAAATTGTTTAGTGACATCGTCCAGCAAACCGCTGACGAATGTGACCGGCGAAGCGCTAACCCTATTTATATATTCCCGGCTCGGCAAGAGCCCAAAGGCTCCGAGCATATTGCGCCCGAGCTCGCGGGCGTGAGCTTCATCTATCAGCCAGCCACCCAGGATCTCTTGGTCGTATCCGTGCAACATCGCCGGCACGGCTACCGGCGTCCCGATCTCGGGCACCCCGACCAATATAAGCACATCCACGCTATCGATCAAGTTATTCCGCCCAGCAGTTTTGTCATCCTGTAATTTTTTGAGAAGCGCTTTGGCTAAAAGTCCGCCGTTGCTGTGGGCGATGATGGTGACTTTGCCATTAAGCGACGAATCCACGAGAGACTCCAAAGTATCCGTGAGCGACAAGGTGCCGTCCTCATATTTGGTCCCATTGTTGACGATGTCGTCCACGCTCTGTCGCCAATCATACGGAAACGCTTTCCAGTCGGCGATTTTGCGTTCATCAAAGAGTGTATACAACATGTGAGCAAAACTTTTATAAATATTCGGGCCGGCCTCCCCGAGGGGTATCGGCACGTTCGCTTCTTCGATAATCTCCCGGGTGTAGACATTGGAATTCCGGCTGGTGCCATCGGTATTCAAATACAAATATTCCACATCGCTGTTGCCATTCGGCTCCCATAGCTGGTCTTCACTGCCATCCGCTCTCGGGGCATACAACCGGCTGGCCTTGAGCCCCGGCAAGAACAAAACACTGGAAAAACCTTCGGGCGCAACTGCGCAAGTCTCATTTTGGCACCAGGGGTCAAACAAAACATTGTCGGAAACAGCATCGCCCAAGCCGGCAGGATTTGACATCGCATTGTATGGGCCGGAAGCGTCGCCCCACCAATTATTTTCAAAATTGTAATTGTAATTAGTATCGGGAGAATAATTTACCACTCCATACGCTAAATTCCCAAAAATAGAATTGTGGGAAGTGGATAAGGCCGTGGTCGGCAACCAAAATTCAAAACCAGTAATATTATTTTTTATAATTGAATTGGAAATATTTAAAGAGTTCGGTGGATATCGATCTGGTCTATTGGTGCCAATATCCATCAAGGCGGTGCCAAAAAGATTTTCCAAGGTGACATTGTTCACGGAAACGTCTGAATAATTAAAAAACACTATGCCATCGCCAAAACTATTCTCGATAACGCCATCCTCGATAGATATCGAAGAATCATTAAAAACGACGACGGATTCATCACTGCCGGAATTCGTAATTGAGACATTGGTAAATTCTCCAGAACTGTTATTGAAAATCGCAATATTGTCATTGCCACCATCACTGGAAAATCCATCCACAATCGCATGGCTATCGTCAAAAAGAGTCAAGCCATCATAAACAAAGTTGTTAACTCCGAGATTAGAAATTGAGATTGAGGGTGTGTTTTCAAATGCAAGACCACCATAAGAATAATTTATATTTGTATTAGAAAAAGAACTTCCGCTAGTGGGGTCATTCACATGTATCTCAGACCAGTCGCCATTAAATGGAAAAGAGTCTCCATCTTCATTCGTATCTCCCCCGATATCATCCAAAAACGAAGTAAAAGTGACAGGCAAAGAATCGGTGCCATTGGTAACAATAGAACCTTCGACATAGATACCTTGGTGGCCATCAATTTTTACAATCACCCCCGCCTCGATAGTGAGAGTCGAACCTTCTAGAATATAAAGACTATTTTGTAAAACATATGGGCTGTCGGTCAGTGTCCAAGTGGTGTCCGTAGTGATATCGTTCGTGACTATCGTCGAAGCCGATGCTTGGTGAGGTTGAAAATAAAAAACACTGGTAAGAATAAAAAGAGTAAACACAAAACCCCAGTGTTTAATTCCAGACATCCAGATAATTATATTATCTAATTTGAATTATTCAATAAACACCTGTGGAAAACTTTACATCTTCTTTGGGGCCTCAATACCGAGGAGGGAGAGACCTGTTTGCATAACGAGGGTGAAGACGTAGGTCAGGGCAACTTTGTAGGCGGAAGTTTTGTGTTTTTTGTCTACGATCACATTGTTGCCATAAAAGCTATTGAAGGCGCGGGCAACTTCGATAAGATAGTTCGCAATATAGTGCGGTTTGTGTTCTTGCGCTGAGCGCAGGACAATCTCCGGGAATCGGTATAACAATTTCTCCACTTCAAAAACTTCTTTGGGATATGCATGCGGGTCCGGCAAAATATTTTCCTTTTGGGCTTTTTCTAGCACGGAGTTGGCCCGGGCATAAGCGTATTGCAGATACGGGCCGGAGTCCCCTTCGAAGGAAATCGAACTCTCAAAATCATAAACGATATCGCCGCCGGTGGATTGTTTCAAAATGGAATATTTTATCGCCGAAACACCGACATCGGTGGCTATCTTTTCTCGAGTGTCGTTATCAAATTTCCGATCGGTCATCTTCTCTAGGACCATATCGCGAACATCTCGTAGAAGCGATTCGCCGGTGATCACATTCCCCTTGCGAGAGCTCATCTTGCCCGAAGAACTTTGGGCGAAACGCATCATGCCGTGAGTAATGTGGAACATTCTTTTCTCGTGCTCTGGGTGAATCAGCGAAATAGCTTTAGCGACGACTTTCATATAATCCATCTGCTCGTTCGCGGTGACCACGATGGAGAGATGCATATCCGGATCGGTTTTGAATTTCTCTTCGGTCAGGCCAAGCTCCTTGGTCTCATAAGTCGGGAGGCCTCCCGAGGTGATGAAAACTCGAGTGTGCAATTTCGGATCGTGCTTTTCGGCTTTGAAAACAATAGCGCCACTGGATTCCTCAAAGACTCTGCCGATATTCTCTCGAACGATTTTCTCGCCGATCGGCGCCATCTGGCTCTCGAGGAAATAAAATTCGAATTTGGTGCCAAGCATTTTGTACAAGTCTTCAAAGGCTTCCATGGTGACATCAAAACCCCAGTCGTATAATGCATTGATTTGACTATCGCTCTTGTCATAAATTTTCTTGTTTATTTCATCAATTGCTGTTTTGGCCTCGGGGTTGTTTTCATACTCCCCGGCGCCGTGCGCATAAGCTCGGCCGATATTCTCTGCTTGCAGATTGTTGGAGCCCGTCTTGCTCTGTAATTTTTCATTTTGCAAAAGACCGTAGATGGCCTTGGCCACATGGAGACCCACATCACCCTGATAATTGGCGCGAGACACCTCTGCTCCTGAGTGTTCTAAAATCCTGGCCACGGATTCGCCAATGGCATTGGTCATCAAATGCCCGATATGAAAAGGCTTGAACGGGTTCGGGTCGGTATACTCGATCATGATCTTTTTGCCGGAGAGCAAGCCATTTTTGCCGACATTTTCTCCCTGATTTAGGATCGCTTCGACGCTTTGGCCAAAAAATTGGCGAGATAAATGAAAATTGATGAAACCCGCGCCGGCTACTTCCACCTTTTTTATATTTTTGTCAGTATTTAACCTGGATATTTGTTTAACTATTTTCTTGGCTAGATCTTTTGGATTAGCTTTAACGCTTTTTGCCACCGCCATGGCGACATTGGTCGAATAATCCCCATTTTCTGAATCGTCCGGATGTTCCAGCACAATATCCGTGACTTCTATCTCCAGATTGGTCAGCGCCCCTCGTATTAAATTTTTTATTTCTGTTTCCATATTACTTTCGCCCGGTGCTGCCAAACTTGCCTTCACCGCGGGCCGACTCATTCAATTTATCGACTTCTTTCAACTTGGCGATAACTACCGGCACGATCACCAGCTGGGCTACTTTATCTCCTTCCTCAAAAGTATAACTCTTATCGGACAAATTTACTAAAAGCGTATTATATTCGCCCCGATACCCGGCGTCATATACCCCGCCCATATGCGCCAGCCCCGCTTTGGAAATACTGCTTTTATCCATGATAATCGCTCCGTAGCCTTCCGGAAACTCCAGCGCAAAACCATGCCAAAAACGATGATGCTCGCCGGGCGCGACCGTCACCGTCTCCATCGAATACAAATCCATCCCGATATCCCCGGGATGATGATACGTCGGCAACTTCGCCCCCTCTTTTAATTTTTTAATTTTTATTTGCATAAAATTAAATTCTCATTTTATTATTCTTGATTATATATCTTTTTACCCCAAAAACCAATTTACCCCAACTCAGCATTAGTGTACGACCGTTGGTTAATGCTATAATAAATGAATGGGACACAATGATCCAAGAATGGGAACTCTAAAGAAAAAAGTGCTTCTACTTTTACTAAGTGGCATAGCACTCGGTTTAACTAAGTCTGGCAAAAAACAGATGTTTATCTTAAAGCAAATACCAAAAGAATGGGAAAAGATAAATCGTCAAGCACTACAAAGGGCTATTAATTCTTTGTACATTTCTCATTTAGTCCACGAAAAACATCATCAAGATGGCACAACCACTCTTATGCTAAGCGAAGATGGAAAACAAAAGGCCTTAAGATTTAATATTGATAAAATTGAAATAAAAAAGCCAGTACATTGGGATAAAAAGTGGCGCATAGTTATGTTTGATATTCCTGAAAAATTGAGAAGGTTGCGTGATTCTCTACGTTTGCATTTTCGTGAAATAGGTTTGATTGAACTTCAAAAATCTGTGTTTGTATATCCTTATCCGTGTGATAATGAAATTGAATTTATCTTAGAATTTTATAATGCCAGAAAACATGTGCGTTTCGTTTTGGCAGAAAGGATAGATAATCAATTACATTTAATGAAGAAATTTAATTTATCTTAAATAGCATTAGTGTACGACCGTTTGTTAATGCTAAATGGATTTTTAGATCTTTATTTTAAAATGTTTAATAACAATATCCGAAACTTTTTTGGGAGAAAAGTTAGTATTGTCTATTACAAGATTATTCTTTAATTTTGGAGAAGTTTGCCAATCGTTGTTTTTTATTAGATTACGCATAATTTTTTTATCTGTCAGTTTACCAAAAGCCTTTCGAGAGCTCATATTTACCCTGCGCAACAATTCTTTATCGCTTGCCTTCAGGTGAATCGGAAAAAACCGAGCGCCGAACTTGGTAAGCTTTTTCTCTAAAGTGGCTACGTATTTGGGATCCGAGAGACCTGTTTTTGAAACCCAGTTGTGGCTATAACAGTGAGTGGTAACTGTATCTATTTTAGCTTTTACTGTATTTTCTAGTAAATGATACCTGAGAAAATCTTTCATGGCATGGCTCGCATAAGACCCACGCTCAAAAACTTCATCGACAAAGTCATTTAGGTGGTGATTGTGAACCAGTTTAAAGCCGAGTTTTTTGCTCAAAATTTTCGCCACGGTAATCTTCCCCACTGCAATGGGACCATAGATGAAAATAACCACCGGCTTTTTACTTTTTGATGATTTTTTTAATCTTGGCATAAATTTCTTGATGGATATTTTCGCGAGTATCTAGGACACCACCTTTGACGCATTCAATTTTAATCCAACCCTTTTGGGTCTTGGCGAGCCAGAGGGCCGTCTTACGAGAATTTTCCAAAAAGTTCACATCTTTTTCGTGCACATCTTTCTTGTTTGATTTTTTCTTGCCTAAATATTCTCTGTGATTATTTTTATCCCTTTCTTTTATCAATTTTAAAACAATCGGAATAGGTACACTCAAATAAAAAATTGCGTCAGGCTTTGGAATTTTGAAAACTTCATATTCCATCTCGGCCAGCCATTTGAGAAAGCTTTCTCTTTTTTTGGTGTTGGCGATTTTTCCGCCCTGGTGAATCTGGTTTGCGCTCGCATACCTATTTGCGATGACAATATTCCCCTCCTTGAGCCATTTTTTGATTTTATCTCTGGATTCAAAGCGGTCGGCGGCATACAGCACCGAAGCAATCTTCGGATGTATTTTCACGAAATTGTAATATTGTTCCGATAAACAGTGCCCAATAAAAGCGCCGAAAAAGTTGGAATAATAATCAGGAAAATCCACGATTTTGACCTTGCGACCGTCGCTCTTTAAATGCCTGATCAAAAGCTCCGTCTGGGTAGCTTTCCCGCTACTGTCTGTGCCATCTATGACTATGAGTTTACCCCTTTTCGTCATATCATTTACCTGAAATTGAATATCCGCCATCGACTAAGATCGTTTGCCCGGTCATAAAACTAGCTCGATCACTTGCTAAAAACAGAATAGCTTCAGCGATTTCCTTTGGTTGCGCAATTCTTTTTAAGAGAGAAGTTTTTGCTTTCGCCCACACTTCATCGTCCCAATTGGCTGTTATGGGAGTATCCGTATAGCCTGGCGCCACAGCATTGACCGCTATGTCCGGAGCAAATTCTTTGGCTAAAACTGCAGTTAAATTTACAATTGCCGCTTTGGAAGCAGAATAAGCAGGCCGTCCAGCCGTGTCTATATAGGCTCGGATGGAAGCAATATTCACTATTCTCCCATATTTATTCTTCTGCATATGTGGAATAACTGCTTGGCAAAAATGAGCTGTGCCTAAAACATTGACTTTGAAAATATCCAGCCAGTGTTCGTCGGTTGATTCTAAAAATTTAGCCCGAGGCGCAATGCCGGCACTGTTTACCAGAACATCAATTCTTTTTACCTTTTTCAAAATGTCAGCGACAGCAGATTCTACAGCGCTTTTGTCTGCTACATCGCAAACAATATATTCACAATCCAATTCTTTAGCTAAAGTTTTTAACTCTGGACTCTCAGTTCTACCATGCAAAATAACTTTGGCTCCATACTCCTGGGCCAAACGAGCAGTCGCCACCCCAATCCCCGACGATGAGCCCGTTATTAAAATAATTTTATCTTTTAACATAATTTTCTAGACGAACCGCTTTGGTATTGGAAACTTTTTCGCTAAAGTTTTAATTTCTTTATGCACGGATTGTTTTAATTTTTTATCGTCTTTGTTTTTCAAGACTTTAATCATAAGCTCAGCAATGCGTTTGCATTCTTTTTCTTTGAAACCGCGAGTGGTGATGGCTGGAGTGCCAAACCTAATGCCGGAAGGATCTAAGGGCTTCCTGGTGTCCCCGGCAATTGCGTTCATATTGAGCGTGATGCCTACCTCATCTAGCACCGTCTGCGCTTCTTTGCCGGTAACACCTAAAGATCCGAAAACATCAGCCAAAATCAAATGATTGTCCGTGCCTCCGCCGATCATTCTAATTTTATTTTTCTTGAGCACCACCTCCATCGCCTTAGCATTTTTTAAAATTTGTATAGCATATTTCTTATATTTTGGCGTCATCGCTTCCCCGAAAGCTACAGCCTTAGCGGCAATAATGTGCATATGTGGACCGCCTTGGATTCCAGGGAAAATTGATTTGTCAATCTTTCTAGCAATCTCTTCGTTGTTACAAGTGAGTATTATTCCCCCTCTAGGTCCGCGCAAAGTTTTGTGCGTAGTGGAAGTGATAATATCAAAACCATCGTCAAATGGGTTACGAAGAACACCTGCGGCGATGAGTCCGGCAATATGCGCCATGTCAGCCATGGTGATCGCGCCCACTTCGCGGGCAATTTCCACAAATTTTTTATAGTCTAGAGTTCGCGGATATGCCGAAAACCCAGCCAGAATTATTTTCGGCTTATTTTCTCTCGCCACTCGGCGAAGATCTTCATAATCTATCTCCCCGGTATCCGGGTTTTTCATTTTATAGGTCACGAATTTGTAAATCTTGGCCGGCAAGGTCATCGGATGCCCGTGGGTCAAATGCCCGCCATGGGATAAGTCCATGCCGAGTACCGTGTCCCCTGGGTTGAGCAAGGCTGCATACACCGCCAAATTAGCCGGAGCGCCGGAATGCGGTTGCACATTGGCAAATTTGCATTTAAACAACTTGCAGACACGCTCGATCGCCAGACGTTCCACCATATCAGTGTTTTCCTGGCCGCCATAATATCGGCGTCCCGGATAACCTTCGGAATATTTATTAGTAAACACCGAACCATTTGCTTTTAAAACATCCTCGGAGACATAATTTTCCGACGGAATCAACTCCAAGCCCTCTCTCTGCCTCTTCTCCTCGGCTTTTATTAATTTCTCTACTAGTTTGTCCCGCATGTTTTTATATTATCATATTTGGTGTATAATGGTAGTATGAAAAAATTTGAGGAACTAAAATTTAACATTGGAGCATTAAAAGGAATCTCGGCCAAAAATATTGAGGAGCACTTGAAACTCTATGCAGGCTATGTGAAGAATGCAAATTCCATTTTAGAGAAAATACCCGAATATGAAGGATATGCGGACGAGGATGCATTTGCGCCCTATGTCGTCGGCGAGCTTCACCGTCGATTTGGCTTTGAATACAACGGTATGCGCAATCATGAGGTTTATTTCCAATCGCTTTCCGGCGGCGCAAATCCCCTTCCGAGTGACAGTAAATTAAAAAAGGTAATTGTGGAGGAATGGGGATCTTTCGATGCATGGCTGAACCGTTTTAAATCCATCGCTCTCACACGTGGCATCGGCTGGGCTATGCTTTATTACGACCGAAAAGAACAACGATTTTTATCAACTTGGGTTGACGAACAGCATTTAGGACAGCTCCAAGACTGCACGCTCGTATTGGGCCTCGATATGTGGGAACATGCTTTTGTTTATGACTACCCTACCTCCGAGAAGAAAAAATACGTGGAAGCATTTTTTGAAAATCTGAATTGGGAAGTAGTTGAGAAAAATTTTATTGACGCGCAGTAAAAAATTCTATTTTTTAAGTTTTATTGGATCATTTTCCGCAAAACTGGTAGCGATGAGATCGGCGCGGTCGTTGTATTTATCTTCATTGTGACCTTTTACATAAGTCCATTTGGGTTTGAGTTCTTGGGTCAAAGAATATAATTCTTCCCAGAGTTCTCGGTTTAAAACCGGCTTTCTGTTGGCATTGCGCCAATTGTTTTTCTGCCAATTAAAAATCCACTCGGTAATTCCCAAAATAACATATTTTGAGTCGGATACAACCTCCAGTACCCCCTCCTCTCTCCTCCCCCTACTGTAGGGGGAGGCTGGGTAGGGGTATAAACCACTACTTTTCAAATACCTCAATGCCTCTATCGACGCGGTGAGTTCCATCTGATTGTTGGTAGCATGATCTACTTTTCCACCTATCTCATGGACGTCCTTTGCGCCCTTTGGGTCGCCAGAGTTTTGTCCAAACAAAACGACGGCGCCCCAGCCAGCACTCCCCGGATTCCCTTTGGCCGCCCCATCGGTATAAATTGTAATTTTATCTTTCATCTGATTTTATATTATGTCTTCGATTCTTAATCTTAACTCTTCTCTGCCTCTAAATCTAGACAGGTCAAAAGTGGCTAGCAAATTTACCGCCAGCCCTTCAGATAAAGTATTTTTAAAAGAATCAACACCTGAGAAAAAAGAAATTGCTTTGGCTTTATTCTGATTGGAATCCGAAAAAATAATTTCCAGATGTTCCTCCGAGCCATTTTTGCCGAATTTTTTTATTTTTTCTATCTTGACATTAGGAAAGAGAAAAACAGGGGTTGGATTGCCAAATCCGAAAGGCGCCAGTTTTTCTATCTCTCGCCAGTTTTTAATATTTACCATACTTAAATCACCAACAAAGTCAGCTTGTTCAAGGACAGTCCTTTTTGAATTCTTTAAGGACTGTCCTTTCCCCGAATTTTGTATTTTTTTGAAATTCACCGACAATACCTCTTCCAGAAAATGTATTTTCTCATTGCGCACCGTAAACCCTCCGGCCAACTCATGCCCGCCGAAATCAATGAAGGATTCGCAGGTTATGGTCATCAGCTCCACCACCGACACCGATCCATCGCTTCGGCACGAGCCTTTAATGCAGTCATTCTCATCTTTACCCCAAACAAAAACAGGTTTTCGGTAAAGGTCGGAAATTTTCCCAGCCACTAATCCAAGCACTCCCACCCGCCAAGAGGGATTACCTATTACGATTACTTCTTTGTGCTCGTAATTTTCTAATTTTTTATTCACTTCGCGCATAATGCTGGTAATAATAGTTTTTCTTTCATCATTTATTGTGGACAAATGATCTGCCAACATCCCGCCCTGTGCCTCGTCTGAGGTCGCCAAAAGCTCAAAGGCACGCATCGGATCATCCATCCGCGAAGCGGCGTTTAACCTGGGTGTTAACATAAAACCAATATCACCTTCCGATAAATATCGTTGATCGATGTTCATTTTGGCTAGGAGCTTTTGTAAACCTGGACGAGGAGATTTTCTCAAGACCTTCATCCCAAAATAGGCTATAACCCTATTTTCTTCGGTAAGCGGGACCATATCCGAAAGCGTTGCGAGACCGGCCATATCCAGCATCCATTTTTCCGAGCCTTTACGGACTTTGAAATATTCACCGTATTTTTTCAGAAAAGCTTGCGCAAATTTGAAGACAACTCCGGCACCGCAGAGCCCGCCCGACTGAACGACATCAGTCGGGCGGGCGGGCATTTTTCCTGGATATCCATCTACTTTTGGATTCAAAATGGCGTAGGCCCGAGGCAAATCGAGGGCAAACCCGCCGTCGCTTAAGCTTTGGCGAGGCAAGTGATGATCGGTAATTATTACATCAATCTCACCCACTTCCGCCTGCGCCACTTCAGCCACCGCGGTAATGCCAAGGTCGATAGTTATGATAAGTTTGACTCTCCCATCGGCAAATTTTTTTATGGCCTCCAGATTGAGGCCATATCCTTCAGAATTCCTTTGCGGAATATACACTTCGTAATTTTTATAGCCTAATAATTTAAACAGGTCATTTAAAATTACCGCTCCGGGTATGCCATCGCAGTCATAGTCCGCATAAATAATTATTTTTTCCTTGGCTTCGATGGCTTCATAGAGACGAACACAAGCCTTTTCCATATCTTTCATTAAAAATGGGTTATGCATATCTCGCTCGTAGTCCGGGTTCAAAAAAATCTCAGCTTGCGCCGGATCAACAATTCCTCTCTTTTCTAAAAGTGACCTTAGTAACTCGCCATACTTTTGCATAACTCGAATTTTAGCATATAATGTGGAAAGTAATGAATAACTGCATTTTTTGCAAAATAGTCAAAAAAGAAATTCCAGCCAATATCGTTTACGAAGACGAAAATTTCTTGGCTTTTTTGGACATACGACCTCTAGGTCCTGGACATACACAGATAATACCGAAACAACATTACCGCTTTGTTTGGGATGTGCCGAATGTCGGAGAATTTTTTGAAGTTGCAAAAAAAATAGCCTTGGCTCAAAAAAAGGCATTTAAAGCGGACATCGTGCGCTCTCAAGTGTACGGAGAAGAAATCCCTCATGCCCACATCTGGGTCTGGCCGGAAACTGTCGGGGATGAAAAAGACTTGAAGGGAAACGCTGAAAAAATTACTCTAGCGCTTTGATTTTCGGTATGGCATAGGTTGCAATTTTTGCTTTTAGCTTTTCAGTATTCCCATGCTTCAGCATCCCAAAATACGATTGCCTTACTTCCTCTTTTAAATTTTGTTCAAGATTTTTAATCATTATGTTTTTCGTAGCCGTCCGCAAAACCCTATGTTATTGTAATTTTAATTCTTTTTGTAAGAAGCTAGAAATTTTCGGAATCAAATCTTTTAGAACCAAGTATTTTCATTTTTTGAAATTTCTGCACACACCACTCTATCTGAAGCCTTAATCGCGAAAGCTCTGGATTCATGGATACTGGATTCGGTGGCAACCATCCTTGGACACTTGCTGATATTCACCTAATACCATTTTTAGTATATCAAAATAAAGAAAAAGGGTCAAAGATTAAAAGTTTCAAAGTATATAAAAAGGAAAACCGCTCTTGCGAACGGAATTCCGTGCTAGAGCGGTTGATTTTGCAAACAGCAACAAAGTTACTGTTGCGGGCAGAACACTCGAAGCTGATACTCAGCGTGCCAGGTGTCGTCGAGCGAGAGCGGATAGACATGGAACACGTAGGGCCGACCACCCACGCCGAGGTCCACACCGACAACGAAGCCATCTTCACGCTCGAAGAAGTTGCCATTTTCACCGAGCTTGTCCTTGTGTTGGTGAGAGAAGGCCAAAATCTCGTCATTGTCCTTCCAGCGCCGGCGTTTTTGGCCAAGTTCCCCAAATATCTTTTCAGATGGGGAATTTTTGACGAGTTCGTAGGCGAAAACTTCGAAGCCGCCGAAAGTTATCACCTGAAATTCCTCTCCCACGAAAAGGCGTTTGAGGTAAATCTTCGTATCCACGATAGTCTGGAGAACATCAGCAACCATGTGGGGATCGCGAGATCCATCCAAAAGCATCTTGCCTATCATGAACCAAAGCTTGGAGATGCGTTCCCAAACATTGGTTTTTGTTTCGTTTCTCACAATTTTCTCTTTCTCTTTGACGAACTTTCACCCGTTACTCACAGGTATATTCCAGAATCGCTGGACACGTTGCAGGAACTCCTGCGTTATTTTTCACACACAATTATATATCTTTTTGAGTAAAAAGTCAAGGGGGTGGAAAGAGTATTTAATTGTTATGATTAGTAGATGTTTGGCAGCATAAAGGGTAAAATAATACTAAAAACAGAAAAATTCTTGATTATAGAGACAAACGGTGTTGGATACAAGGTGAATATCTCCCCTGACACCCTTTCCAAGACAGGAAAAATCGGTGAGGAATCAATGCTTTGGACCCACACCCACGTGCGGGAAGATATTTTGGATTTATACGGATTTTTGAGCATTCCGGAATTAGAATTTTTTGAGATGCTTATCAATGTCTCGGGAATTGGTCCGAAGGGAGCCCTGTCCGTCTTGAGCGTGGCCTCGATTGACACACTTCGCCGAGCTATCAGCACCAGCGACATCGCCTACCTCACCAAAATCTCCGGCATCGGCAAGAAAACAGCTGAAAAAATAATTATCGAGTTGCGAGATAAGATGGGCGAGCAGAAACAAGGCAGTTCTCTACAAGGCGAACTCGACGCCTTGGAAGCGTTGAAGTCCTTGGGTTATTCGCAAAACGAAGCTCGCGAAGCGTTGAAAAAAGTCTCGGCCGATTTAGACACCAATAAAAAAATCCGCGAAGCATTAAAAATATTAGGAGGAAAATAAAAAATATGCCTGAACTGCCAGAAGTAGAAATAACAACAAAAGGATTGAGAGAAGCCGTAGTTGGTTTAGTAATAAAAGATGTTTGGACCGATTTGGCTTCTTCTCACATCTTTCAGCGAGAAGCTGTCGGTAATCCGAAATATTTTCGCATTTTTAAAAAAGAAATTACTGGCCGAAAAATCATTTCTGTAGAACGACGGGCGAAAAACATACTTATAAATTTAAACAGTGGAAAAACTATTTTGGTACACTTAAAAATGACCGGGCATTTGCTTTTTGGTAAATATAAATTTGCAAAAAATAGATGGACCCCAGATTACATCGACCTCACGCACCCCTTTCATGATCCTTACAATAGATTTGTGCACGTGGTTTTTACTTTTTCTAACGGAGAGCATCTGGCTTTTTCGGATGCACGAAAATTTGGAAAGATCACCCTACTTGATACAAAAATCGCGTATGATAGCAAACATTTGAATAACATTGGCCCAGAACCACTGGATAAACAATTTACAATTACGAATTTCAAATTAAGAATTAGTAAAAAACCAAATGGCAAAGTAAAGACAGTTTTAATGGACCAAGGCATCATCGCCGGCATTGGAAATATTTATTCCGATGAAATACTTTGGAAAGCAAGCGTGCATCCTGAACTAAAAGTTTCTGAATTGATTGATGAAGAAATAAAATTAATTTTTCAAGCGATAAAAGAAATTTTAAAAAAGGGAATTGATTTCGGTGGAGACTCAATGTCAGATTATCGGAATATTCACGGCCTGCCCGGCAAATTCCAACTGCACCATGAAGCTTATCGCCGGACTGGAGAAAAATGCAGAAAAAAGGGATGTAAGGGAATAATAAAAAGAAAAATCGTAAACGGCCGTAGTGCGCACTTTTGTTCTGCGCATCAAAGATAAAATTTAGCATTAGTGTACGACCGTTTCTTATTGCTATTTTATATTTCAAGCATTCTAAACAATGCTATGCCAAGTGCCACAGAAACATTCAGTGATTCTTTTTTACCTCGCATGGGAATTTCAGCGATAATATCACACTTGGCTAAAATATTTTTCGGTATGCCAGTCACTTCTGCGCCAACAATAAAAGCGTTTTTACCTTGCAACTTCACCTTTTTGTAATTGATAGATTTTTTATCTTGTTCAATGGCTATGATGAAATACTTTTCCCGCCTCAAGCTACGCATGAGGGCGGGCAGGTTTCTTTGCTCCCAAGGCACAAATTCTTCCGCACCTAGAGCCGACTTGGCCAAATCTCCCCTCTTGCGACCAAAACGGTCTAGCGGCGTTGGAGTGTAACCAGTTAAAAAGATTTTATCTATCCCAGCCGCATCGGCGGTACGGAATATCGCGCCCACATTTTCCACGCTTCGTATGTTATGTAATATTAAAATGTTTTCTTGTTTTTTCATTTTTATTACCGCACCATTTTTGGACGGCCGTCTAGAAATGGTATGCTTAACAATATTATTTTAAAAAGTTTTTATTTCTAATTTTTTTATGATAAGCAATAGCAAACCTGTGCGCTTCGCTGTTCCCGAGCAGTATATCTCTTTTATAATTTATACTAAATTCTTTGCTACCCAAAATATCTTTTGGTTTATGTCTTTCGTCTTTCACTACCGAAACTGTGGGAATTTTTAGGTTTAAATTTTTTAGAACTGCCATAGCTAAATGCAGTTGAGCAACTCCCCCGTCTACGACTATAAGATTTGGATAAGGCCATTCCGTATAAGCCAATCTTCTCTCTAAAACCTCCTTCAGAGCTCCTGTGTCATTGGTCCCTGCTTGCGTTCTGATCTTGAATTTTTTGTATTCGCTTTTTTCCACTTCACCGTTTTCCACCACAGTCATCACTCCGACCATATTTTTACCGCCCATATGCGCAATGTCATAGGCTTCAATACGAAAAGTTGAATTCCCCCTCTCTTTTACAAGGAGAGGGCTGGGGTGAGGTGAATTTTTTATCAACGCCACATCATTGATGTGTTGAAGGGCAAAAATTTGTCTTTTTATTTCTCCAGCCTTTTCAAATTCCCTTCTTTTTGCATACTCTTTCATCTCTTTTTGTAAATTTTTCAAAACTTTTTTCTTTTTACCTTCAAAAAATAATTTTATATTTCTGATATTCTGCAAATACATTTTTCTGTCGTTTAAATCAGGCACTAAATTTATCTGCTTATAAAACTCCATGTAATTTTTACTTTTATCGTCTAAAAACGGAAATATTTTGCGGATTATTTTAAGAGCCTCGCGAAGCTGAGGGCCGTTTGGGAAAGACCCATAGACTTTTGATATTCTCACATTCTTGAGAATGTTGGGATGTTCTTTTAGATTGCGGGTGCGAATGGTAAATACCCGTGGTAATTTTTCACCTGTAATTACAACGCTTAAAAAACTTTTATCGTCTTTTTCGCGAGTATTGTAATAAGGTTGGTGTTTTTTGATAAGCTCAGCCTCAAGAATTAAAGCCTCCAAAACGCTCTCAGTTTCTTGCCAGTCAATTCTGTCAGCCTTGAACACCATATCTAAAATAAGCGGTCCGCGAGTATTGATTAAATCATTAGTGAAATAACTCCTCGTTCTATCGCGCAGAGAAGTCGCTTTGCCGATGTATAGAACCTCATCCCCCGCCTTCCCCTGGAATGGGAAGGAGCTCCCTCGCCTTCCAGGAGAGGGTCGGGGTGAGGTTTTTAGAAAAAAATACACCCCAGGCTTGTTCGGCATCTTTATTTTTTTTACATGCTCGATTTTCATTTATTTACGCAAAACTTTTTTCAAATATTTGCTGGTATACGACTTACTATTCCCTGCGACTTCTTCCGGTGTACCTTTGGCTACTAGATTACCGCCTTTGACTCCCCCTTCCGGCCCAATATCTATAATGTAATCAGAACTTTTAACGATGTCGAGATTATGCTCGATCAGAACGACCGTATTGCCTTTCCCCACAAGTTTATTCAGAACTTCCAGTAGTTTCTGCACATCGTCATAGTGCAACCCCACCGTCGGTTCATCCAAAAGGTAGATGGTCTTTTCAGGGTGCGGCCTGTAAAGCTCGCTCGAGATTTTGACTCTTTGCGCTTCCCCACCGGATAGGGTCGTTGCGGACTGGCCGAGCTCTAAATACCCCAACCCCACATCGAGCAAGGTTTGCAATCTGTCAGAGATGGCTGGAATGTCTTTAAAAAACAGCAGTCCAGCTTCGACGGTCATATGCAGTACTTCATAAATATTTTTCTTTTTGTATTTCACCGTCAGGGTTTCTTTGTCGAAGCGCTTACCATTGCAGACATCGCAGGTCACATAAACAGTCGGCAGAAAATGCATTTCGACGGCGATTTCGCCGTTGCCTTCGCAAGCTTCACATCGGCCACCCTTCACATTAAAAGAAAATCGGTTCGCTTTCCAACCACGCAACCGCGCCTCCTCGGTGGTAGCAAAAAGATCTCGGATATGCGTAAAAGCGCCGGTATAGGTCGCCAAGTTCGAGCGCGGAGTCCGACCGATGGGAGACTGATCGATCAAAATAGCCCGCGAGAGATATTCCGTGCCGGAAAATGACGAGCAGTTGAAAACTTCGGCGGTACGGTATTTCCTTTCATAGCGAGCCTGTAAATTTTTGTAAAGGATCTCATACATAAAAGAACTTTTGCCGGAACCCGACACTCCGGTGATAGAAGTCATCACCCCGAGCGGCACTTCTACATTCAAATTATTGATATTGAAAATTTTACCTCCGGTGATGCGTAGTGTTCCCTTCTTCTCCCGACGCTTTTTTGGAATTTCGATTTTTGTTTCACCTCTAAGATACGAGAGAGTTCTAGAATTATTTGTATTTTGTTTTGCAGTGAGTAAATCTTCTAAATAATTCGAAACTATTACTTCCCCGCCGTGCACCCCGGCCTTTGGACCAATATCCACAATGTAATCCGACGCATAAATAGTGTCTTCATCATGCTCCACGATCAGAATCGTATTCCCTAAATCACGTAGGTTTTGCAAGGTCTTAATCAAACGATCATTGTCCCGCTGGTGCAGGCCGATGGTAGGTTCGTCGAGCACATAAAGAGCGCCAACTAATCGAGAGCCAAGCTGGGAAGCTAGGCGGATGCGCTGAGCCTCTCCGCTGGAAAGCGTATTAGCCTTGCGTGAAAGTTGCAAATAATCCAGTCCGACATCGAGCATAAACTGCAATCGCGCTTCAATTTCTCGCACCACTGGCACTGATATTTCTTTTTCTTGATTAGAAAGTTTTAAATTTTTGAAAAATTCATGCGCATCAGCGATCGAAAGTGACGATATATCTAAAATATTTAGACCCCTAACCTCATCCCCCGCCTTCCCCTGGAAGGGGAAGGAGCTCCCTCGCCTTTCAGGAAAGGGTTGGGGTAAGATTGATTTAACAAAAACGTTCAGAGCTTCGGGGCGCAAGCGGGCGCCATAGCAAGCATCGCATGGTTCATCGCCTATAAAATATTTAGAGCCTAGTCCGTTGCAAGTAGGACACGCGCCATATGGAGAATTGAAAGAAAATAATCTAGGCTCTACTTCTGGAAAAGAAAAACCGTCATTTTTGCAGGCAAACTTGGCAGACATGATAAATTCCTCATCATTTATTTTTATAGTGACTAAACTATTGGATTCAATTATAGCCCGTTCAACCGCCTCAGAGAGACGCATTCGTAATTCTTCTTTTTTTAATCCATCAACCGTGAAGCTATCCACTAAAACCTCAATATAGTGAGCTTTATATTTTGAGAGAGTAATCTGTTCCCGAAGTTTTTTCATTGTTCCATCTAGTCTAATTTCGGAAAACCCTTTGCCCAATAAATCATACAAGAGCTGGTAATACTCTCCTTTTCTTCCCCGCACGACTGGAGAAAAAATAGAAATAGAAGCATGAACCTTAATTTTACTTTGAATAAAATTCAAAATCTCTTCATTGGAAAGCTTTTTTATCTCTTCGCCGCACAAAGGACAATGCGGATGCCCGATACGAGCATACATTACCCGCAGATAATCGTAAATTTCCGTGATCGTGGCCACTGTGGAACGCGGATTGTTGGAACGGGATTTTTGATCAATCGAAATCGCCGGTGAAAGACCGGTGATCTCGTCCACATCCGGCTTGGGCATTTGATTTAGAAATTGCCTTGCGTAGGAAGAAAGCGATTCTACATACCGCCTCTGCCCCTCAGCAAAGATAGTATCAAAAGCAAGGGATGATTTTCCCGATCCAGAAACGCCAGTAATCACCACCATTTTATTTCGTGGCATTTCCACATTTATGTTCTTCAAATTATGCGTCCGCGCACCTTTGACTATTATCTTTTCTTGAAAATCTTTTTTTGACATATAAACCAAACCGCACCCCACTAGTCTCATAGGGGGTGTGTATCAATATTGCTAAGAACCAATCATAGCAAAATTCTAAGAATTATCAACTATTTATTTCCTTGGCATGGTTACCTTCGATACTCCCATAGCGTATGGAGCGACCTGATATTGGTTAAAATAAAAAGTAATGGTGTCAGGGGTGAAAGTAAACACGCTGAAATTATCTTCGGTTGGCATCGTGCCTTCGTTCAACATCGACACGACCAAATCTTTGCCAAATTGCGCTTCTAGATTTTTTCGCGAAAACTCGGAAACAGTTTTCAGATAATTGGCATCACCCGGAAACAAATCCGCTAATGTGATTTCCTTTTTCTTGGCGACATCGTAATTGAAAGATACTAAAGTCGCATAACCATGCACTCCCCCGTTGTAGCCGCTGATAGTCAGAATTAAATTTATAAATTTAGCATTGGCTTGCGCCGGCTTCCAAGTAACTGAAAAATCGAACTTTTCATCTGCTTTTGGAAATTCCGTTATGGTGTCCCCGGGCGCTCGATTCTCATACCTAATTTTCCAAGTATCCTCCGAGTCCTTTTTATGCGTCTCGATTCCTTCCATGACTAAATTTTTAATTTCTTGATTAAATCCAGCCGAGGCATTTTTAAACTGAGGGTAAGTAACCTTAAAAGTGGTATATTTGGTCGAATCCGTATAAGTTTTCTCTTCATACAAAGATTTATCGATCAACAAAGGCGCTGTCGACTCCTTGGCTATTGGAGATGTTGCTTGGTTTTCATTGGTAACCTTTTCTTTAAAATTTCCTTTGATTAATATATATGATCCAAGAACAATTATTATAATAATTAAAATGGGAACCAACAGTTTTGAAAAAATAATTTTTCTCATGTAAATATTATAACACGTAAACCTTACTCCTTTTTCTTTTCTAGACGCAATCTCAAGACCCCGATTTCATCCCGCAATATCGCCGCCGTTTCGAAATCCAGCTCTTTGACCGCTTTGTTCATTTCTTTTTCTTTCATTTTGATTATTTTTTCGTAAGTTATATTATTTTTCCCAAATATTTCTAAATCGAGTTTTAGTTCGGCATTTACTGCTTTGCCATGCTCGCTTTCCAGCTCCTCTGTGATATCTTTTATCTTTTTCAAAATAGTTTTTGGAGTAATGCCATGTTTTTTATTATAGGCGAGCTGGATATTGCGACGCCGAGAGGTCTCGCCGAGCGCGCGTTCCATTGAGCCAGTCACCACGTCGGCATACAGGATCACCTTGCCCTCGCTATTGCGGGCCGCTCGACCGATGGTTTGGATCAGCGCCGTGTCGGACCTCAGGAATCCCTCTTTATCTGCATCTAAAATACCAATGAGCGCCACTTCCGGCAAATCCAGCCCCTCGCGAAGGAGATTGACTCCTACTAAGACATCAAATTCACCCTTGCGAAACTGGGTGAGAATTTTAATCCTTTCCATTGTTTTTATATCAGAATGAAGATATTCGGCTTTTATTTTTTTGTCTTTTAAATAATTAGAGAGATCCTCCGCCATCTTTTTCGTCAGGGTTGTGGCTAAAACACGAAAACCTTTTGCAATGGTTTTTTCTGTTTCAACTATAAAATCTTGAATTTGGCCAGGATAGACCTCATCCCCCGCCTTCCCCTGGAATGGGAAGGAGCTCCCTCGCCTTAGAGGAGAGGGTTGGGGTGAGGTTGCATTCACCGGTCGTACGATTGTCTCTGGATCCACCAGCCCAGTCGGGCGGATAATTTGCTCTACGACCCCGCACGAAAGAGTACTTCGTACGGGGCAGGTTTGTTCGCATGCTTTTTTACTTTCTTCTATTTCATATTTTCCGGGGGTGGCGCTGGTGTATATCACCGGACCGATCCGCTCTTTAAATTCTTCATATTTAAGGGGCCGATTGTCTTTGGCCGATGGCAGACGAAAACCATATTCCACAAGGGTATTCTTGCGAGAAGCATCTCCGGCATACATACCTTGGAGCTGAGGCAAGGTGACATGAGATTCATCAATAATAGTTAGAAAACCCGGAACCTCATCCCCCGCCTTCCCCTGGAATGGGAAGGAGCTCCCTCGCCTTCCAGGAGAGGGTTGGGGTGAGGTGTGTGGGAAATAAGACAATAAAGTCTCTGGCGGTTCGCCTTCCTGCTTGCCAGAGAGGTGTCTCGAATAATTTTCAATGCCGCTACAATAGCCAACTTCCTTGATCATCGCCAGATCGTAATTGGTCCTTCTCTTGATTCTTTCAGCTTCCAGCAACTTCCCCTCTTTTTTAAATTTCTTCAATTGGGCTTCTAATTCTTTTTTTATTTCTACTAGCGCTTTTTTCTTTTTTACGTCTTCAGTAATGAAATGCTTCGCCGGAAAAATAAAAATACTTTTTTCTTCTTTGATAATACTGGAGGAAACCGGGTCAACTTTTGTTATTTTGGAAATCTGGCTGTTTTTATTGCCGCCCGGCATTTCAACTTGATACATCACAGTTTCCGATACCGGCATAAATTCTACTCGCGAGCCAATTGAGCGGAAACTACCAGGCGTTAGGTCCGCATTAGTGCGCTCGAAATGAATACTGATGAGAGCTTTCATCAGTTTCATCCGATCCATTTTTTGCCCAACCTTTAATTTTAGATTCACTTTTTCATATTCGGCTGGCGAACCTAAACCGTAAATGCAAGACACCGAAGCCACGATAATAACGTCCGGTCGGGTTAAGAGAGCTTGGGTCGAAGCATGACGCAACATATCGATCTCTTTGTTAATGGAAGCATCCTTTTCGATATAGGTATCCGAAGCGGGCATATAAGCTTCCGGCTGGTAATAGTCATAATAGGAGACAAAATAATGCACGGCGGAGTCTGGGAAAAATAATCGAAATTCCTGCGCCAGCTGGGCGGCGAGAGTTTTATTGTGAGCGATGACAAGGGTCGGCTGGTTATATTGCGCAATAACATTGGCCATGGTAAAAGTCTTGCCAGTGCCAGTGGCTCCGAGCAGGGTCTGTCTTTTCATTCCCTTTGATAAACCATTCAGGAGCGCCGAAACAGCTACAGGCTGATCTCCAGCTGGTTCCCAAGGACGGTGCAACTTAAAAATGCTCATTAAATTATCCTACCACAAAACTACTGGTCGATGGAGTAAGTTAATTCGTTATTATCGAAACTATCATAGGCCTTGACGACGATATGATAAGCGACCGCGGAGCTCACTACCGTAAATATTAAAAAATACACTAACGTTTTATTAATTCTATGCATGGGTTTATTATAGCATCAAATTGAATTTTGTGCGCCCGGTTGGGATCGAACCAACGACCTTATCCTTAAAAGGGATCTGCTCTACCAACTGAGCTACGGGCGCATAAATCTGATACTACCAGATTTTCAGAAAACTTCCAATAAAAACTGCTCAAAACTGGATTCAGCGTCAAGTCCTATTTTGCGAGCTTCGGGTAAAAGATAGGAAAGACGGGTGGCGGAATTTTTAAGTTCGGGTTCGGAAAATTTGCGAAAATCTTTTTTTATTATCATATCTTTGATTTTCCAAAAGAGAACACCGATAATCTCCTCCATCCCTACCCCCTTATCCATCGCCTGGCAGAAATAAATCCACATATTCAGCTTGTCTTTTCTTTCAAAGGCGTTGGCCACTAAAAAATTGTCAAATTTCTCTTTCTTCTCTTTGGGTAATTCAAAAATATTCAGTTCGGCGCGAGCTTTTTTAAAAGCGTCCACAACGGGTTTGGTTAATTTGCCTTCCAGAAAAATAAAAGAATTAGCCGATTCGCCCATTAACTTCAATTTTTCCAGAATAAAATCCCGGGTCTCCTCATATTCAAATATATTAGAGAATACTACGGCTGATTTGGCTGAAAAAAGGCTAGAACCGGAATATAAGCTCTCAATCTGCATCGGATCGAAATCATTTCTATTTATAAAGATAATCTCGGTATCGGTAGGCACCGACTTGAGGAACTTTTCATAGCTCAATATCTTATTTTTTGTGTCATCTCCGGAAAAAAGATAAATCATAAAATTAAAGCTTAACTGATTTTTTATATTCTATATAAGGAGCGCCATACTTCCGTGACAGAACATCTTCGTGCTTCTCTAAAAATGTATGCCGAGAAAGAAGAAAGGAAATTAGGGTGGTCAAAATTACAAAAAGGGCGTTGGCCATAATTCCAAATCCCAATGTTAGAAAAAAAAGTCCCCAGTGAGTCGGATGTTTGCTGTAATGATAGGGTCCTTGAGAAAAAGTTTCTTTACTAATGTTTTCTTTTTTCATTCTGCGGGAAGATATCTGTGCCCAGAGAATCAGACAACTGGCAAAAATAATCAGCAGAAGACCAAACGGCACCGCGATAATCGTGGTAAAAATTTTAAACTGAAAAATAATATCGAGAGTAACCCCGATTAAAAATAAAATGAAATAAAGAGTATAAGAGTGCGCCAAAATCCGATGCACTCTGTTTTTGTGGGGATTATTATTTTCTACTTTACTCTCGGTTCCCATCCTTCTATTTTAACACAAAATCAATTATTTTACCTCTCCGAAATTGTCCCCGCTACCGGAATGCACCTCTAAGGGAATATCGGTTTTATAATGTATATATGATCTTTCTAACACGCCGCTCATGGCAGATTTTATTATTTTATCAGCCTTTTCGAGCACATTTTCATCTACCTCATAGACCAACTCGTCATGAATTTGGAGCACAAGATGAGCTTTATCTAAAAGCTCGGCTTTTTGCAAGTCTTCTCCCGCATACCGGATGGCCAGCTTGATAATGTCCGCTGCGGTGCCTTGCACCGGAGCGTTAGTCGCTGTCCGCTCGGCCATATTTTTAAGAAATGGAATCCGGGAATTTATATTCGGAAAATAGCGTCGTCGGCCGAACAAAGTCTCGGTAAAGGAATTTTTAAGGGCCAACCTTTTGACTTCGGCTAGATAGTTCCGCACCCCGGAAAATTGATTGAAATAATTGTCATAGAATTTTTGCGCCTCTTCGCGAGTACCTCCTAGATTCTTGCGTAGAGACGAGACTCCCATACCGTAAATAATGCCGAAGTTTATAACTTTCGCTTGCCGGCGCATTTCCCGATCCACTTTTTCAAGCGGCACACCAAAAACAAACGATGCCACACCCGCATGAATGTCTTTTTTATCTCTAAATATTTGCGTCATCTTTTTATCGCCAGAGAGCATGGCCACTACCCGCAGTTCAATCTGGCTATAATCAAAAGCGCAGAGTTTGTGGCCTTTTTGCGCTACAAATCCTCCTCGGATTCGCTTGCCAAGTTCTGATTTTATAGGCAGATTTTGCAAGTTTGGGTCTTGGGAAGAAAACCTGCCGGTAGTCGAGCCATTTTGCAGAAATTTAGCATGCAGTCTATTATCTGCGCCAGCCATTTGGGGAATCACATCAATATAAGTAGAAAGCAATTTTTGCAATTCCCGGTAGGCGAGTATTTCTTTGATGATCGGATTTTCCTCCTCTAGCTCTTCCAAGACCGAAACCTTGGTGGAAAAAGATCCGCTAGCTCCTTTTTTTGCTGATTTTCCTTTGGATTTGATACCCATCTTTTGAAAAAGCACTTCTCCCATTTGCTTCGGCGAATTGATATTAAATTCCGTGCCCGCCATTTCATATATTTTTTTGGTAAGCTTGTCTAATTCTTTGTGATATTCAGCTGACAGACTCTCAAAAAACTTTTTATCGATCAAAATCCCATGATCCTCCATCGCTTTAACGAAAGGCATGATAGGTTTTTCTATTTCCGAATAAACTTTTTCTAATTTTTGTTCTTTTAGCTGTTTTAAAATATATTCGTAGGCAATATCGAATGATTCCGTGCCGGCAAACATTAAAATGTCATCCAACTGCGGATTGGATATGTCAGAATTCATTAGCCATAGTGCAATGCTGGCTTCTTGGAGCTTCACCTCACCCGACCCAAAAGAATTCTGGGCCACCCTCTCCTTGTCAAGGAGAGGGGCTGGGGGTGAGGTTTTCTTCTCAAAAAAGTTTTTCAATCGCGTAAACAAACTTCGAAATTCGAAGAACTGGAACATTTTTTCTATCTTTTTTAAATCGGCGCTTTCCCAAAAAGTTTTCTCGGGTAAAATAAAATCGACCGGCGCATCAGTCCTAATCTTGGCCAGAGTTTTCGAAAATAGAGCTTCTTCTTTATTGTTTTTTATCAACTCTATTATTCTCGGACTGCAGCCGGCCGTGGCAAATGATTTCGGATCTTTTTTCAATTGTTTATAAATCTCTTCGATCGTTCCAAAATTTACAATCAAACAGGTAGCGGTTTTTTCTCCGATACCTTTTATACCTTTAATATTATCCGAAGCATCGCCCCGAAGACCCTTATAGTCTGGCAAGAGCGCCGGTTTGAATCCAAAACGAGCTATGATTGCTTCTTCATTATATAAAATAGTGTCATTGATCCCCTTCTTTAAAGTATAAACCTGCACTTTTTTATCGTCTATCAGTTGCATCGCATCCATATCCCCGGAGGCAATAATTATATTGAGGTGGAGGTTCTTCATTTTCTCGCATATCGTTCCCAATATATCATCCGCTTCAAAACCCGGACTGTCGTACATTGGAATATTAAAAGCTTCAAAAATAGAGCGGGAATTTTTCAATTGGGTGATCAAGGCTTCATCCGCTTTCGCCCGACCAGCTTTGTAATTATCATAGGCAACATGCCGAAACGTTTTTCCCGGCAAATCATAACAAGCCACGATATAATCAGGCTTCAAATCCGTCACGATTTTCATGAGCATCGAGGAGAGCCCGTATAATGCCCCTGTCGGCTCGCCTTTGCTGGATAAAAATTCGGGCAAAGCATGATAAGCCCGGTGAATTATGGCGTGAGCGTCAAGTAATACAAGTGTTTTAGATTCTTTTGACATTGTATAAATTATATCACTATATCTTTTTTTAGTTTAAATGTATTTCCATGCTTCAGCATACCCAAATACGATTGCAGGGTATCTGGTTTTGAATTATTCTCTAGATTCTTGATCATTCTGTTTTTCGTGGTTGTCCGCAACACCCTACATTTTCCAGATAATTTTTATTGTCAATTAATATCACAAAATCATCCGCATAGCGTATGTAATATTTCATTTTCAATTCTCTTTTCATAAATTGATCAAATTCATTCATGTATATGTTTACCAGAAGCTGGGAAGTTAAATTACCCAGTGGCAGACCTTTTACTAAGTTTTCTGCGATAGCAGAGTTTAAAGTATTTGGTTGAGTATAAAAACTATCTATCACTCGCGCAAGAAGCCAAAGAATATCACTGTCAAAGATGCCCTTTGACAGTATGTTTTTAAGAATTTCATGATCAATGCTCGCAAAGAATTTTCTGATGTCGCATTTTAAGACCCAGCATGTTTTTGTATTGTTTTTAGAAACTTTACGAAAGAAATCACGAAACCTGTTCATCGCTTTATGTGTTCCCTTCTCTTTTCGGCAGGAATATGAGTCGTGGATGAATTTGCTGTCGAAATATGAATACAAAATCCTATAAATTGCATGATGAAGTAATCGGTCGCGAACGCTGGCTTTATTGATGCTCCTAGGTTTTGGATCAGAAATATTGAAAGCATGGTATCTGCCGTGAATATACGCTTTATTTTTTAAATCTTTATGAAGAAATAGAAGATTGTCCATAAAATGCAACTGAAATTCTTGCACATCTTTTCTATTTCTTTTTCCATGTAGAAATTCTTTCCAAGCTAAAATTAAATTTTCAATGGAAATTATTTTTTCAAAATTTACTACTTTCATGCTATGATTCTACTTTATCCAAATAACACAAGCAAAATAAAAAAATGACAATTAAGCCCCCCCCCCACGGCAAATTTTTACCAGTTTTAGAGATTATGAAGTCAGGATATATTCTGTGGCAAAGTTATGTGCCGACTATTCCTAAAACCTCGCGTTACACTTTGTCAGAAACCATAGATAAATATTTTATACAAAGCATTGAGAACATTTTAGTCGCAAGTTTTTTAGAAAAACAAGAAAAACAACCATTTGTGAGAAAAGCAATTATTTCGCTTGATACTGTTAATTCCTTAATGAATTAGGACACTTGAGTTAAAGTGTTTTAATGAAAAAGGCAACAAAAATTAAAAAAGCCGAACGAGATGAAATCTTCATTCTACTTAGTAAGAGATATTCAA
>Ga0209542_10004484_pt1 | contig 28736 bp, 30 predicted proteins | sample RifCSPhighO2_01_FD_184028 | JGI IMG/M metagenome (GOLD analysis project Ga0209542, IMG submission 184028) | Soil microbial communities from Rifle, Colorado - Rifle CSP2_plank highO2_0.1 (SPAdes) (version 2) | ecosystem: Environmental > Terrestrial > Deep subsurface > Rock core/Sediment ...
TTTAAGACTTACTCGTTTATACCATTCGGCTAATTCTCGCAGATTGTAATTTCCACTCGCGTAAAGTGCAAAAATCTTTTTTACTTTACTGGCTTTCTCGATATCAATATCAATCCCTCTCGTTTTAGGGTTGTTGAGATAGCCGAGTGGTGCCTTACTTGGCCATACGCCATTCCTTACCTTTTGCCTCATACCACGAGTTACATTCTCGCGTAGAGCGTCCACGTAATATTTACTTTGGCCAAAAGCAATTTGGAGCATAAAAAGTCCTTGTGGTGTAGGTTCAAACCAATCCCATGAAAATGCGATACGCTTGTAATGGTCTGCCCGTGCCTGCCCGCGCGTTGCGCGCAGGCGGACGAGCACGCAGACAGGTCGATACATTACAAGCGATTTTTAATTAACAAATATCATGAATGATTACAAATATCATTTGGGAATTGATCTTCATCGCAGAACAAGCTTCTGGACTCTGATGGATGACGAAAGGAATATTCTCTGGAAAAAGAATATTGAAACAAGCAAAAAAGCCATTGAGGATTCGTTGGAAAATATCGGCATTGCCGCGAAGGACATACATTGCGCCATTGAACCAGTCTCCGGTTGGGGCTGGTACGGCGACATACTGGAAGAAAAAGGAATCAAAGTGAACTTGGTTGATGTCTACAAGTCAAAGCTCATTGCTGGAACCAAGCTGAAGAACGACAAAGTGGATTCAAAAATTCTGGCTGAAATGCTCCGAAGCGATTTCCTTCCCACCGCCTACTACGCACCCAAGGAAACGAGAGACCTGCGCGAGTTTGTGAGAAGCCGGGCGTTTCTCGTCCGACTTCGAACAAGAATCAGAAACCGAATCCATATGATGCTTCAGAAACAGGGAATTATCTGTCCATGGACAGATTTGTTCGGAAAAGCCGGATTGCTCTGGCTCAAGGCACAAGAACTCTCCAAGGGAAGCGTGAAAGAACTTTCGAGCTTACTTCTTTTCTTCAGGGAATTAACCTTGCATATTGCCGAACGAGACAAAGAGTGTCTCCAAAAAGTCACCGTATCGCGAGAATTAAAAATACTCACGAGCATTCCAGGCATCGGAGCCATCACCGCGCTCACCATGATGGCGGAGATAGGAGATTACAAAAGATTCTCTCATCCAAACAAGCTGGCTTCATTCGCGGGTTTGGTTGCTTCGTCATATTCCTCTGGGGGTACGAATAGATTCGGACACATCACCCATCGAGGTTCAGTTTGGCTTCGAACGGCGCTAGTTGAATCAACAGGCAAGGTTTCAAAGAAATGGGGGTATTTACATACCTTTTACTCGACTCTGCGCGAGAGGAAGGGCAACAAAATTGCCCGAGTGGCGTTAGCCAGACGAATACTAACACTGTCATGGCATCTCGTCATGAACAATGAAATGTTTAATCCCTTGGGGCACGGAGACAGCGTGAAGACGGAGATCTCGCACATTTCTTGATGTTTTAACATCGAAAAACCAATTGAGACCCGCATACACGAATGTTGATCATGATCCGGCGTAATGCCGAGATCGGATAGCCAAATGGGTGCATACCTTACTCTACAAAACATGAGCTTAGAGTATGTTCTTCACGCTGTCTCTTGGCCTCAACCAGTATATCTCAAATGAAAAAAGCCCGTCCCATTGAAACGGCGGGATCTTTTAAGTTATCAACAGGTTTACATAGCCAGCTCGGGCAGAACCTCCCCCGTACTACTCCGGCCCAAATTTTGCAGTTACTGCCATAATGGTATTAATTCTGTTTATTCTTGCATCGTTTTCGACGCTGACAGTGACGCTGGGTGAAAATTATCTGCGGATCAAATTTGGCTACGGGATTTTTCGGAAAAAGTTTCCTCGCGGAGAAATCGCTTCGGCGAAAATCGTAAAAAATCATTGGTACTACGGATGGGGAATCAGGTTGTGGCTGTGGCCCAAGATGTGGATATATAATGTTTCAGGTTTTGATGCGGTTGAAATAATCATGAGAAACGGAAGAATCTATCGTATAGGAACAGATGTCCCAAGAGAACTTGAGACCGCAATCAAACGAGCTATAAATCCTTAGTTGAGAAAGAAATTTGCCGCCAAAGAAAAACTTGTCCTGATTTTGTATGAGCGGAGCGAATATATAAAATCGAGGATCCTCGATTTCAAAATTTTATCTTCTTGATTGCAGACTTTGGCCGAAATTAAAAGGACGGGGGATAACACGCACTGATTTTTTCGTTGGATAAATGTTAAACTATGGATGTTATGGACGAAAACGATCGCGATCTTTTGGAAAAAACCCACGAGCTTGCGGAGGATAACAACCGCATGCTTAAGAAGCTTTACAGCGCGTACAGGTGGAGCAGGAATACCAAAATCGCTTATTGGGCGGTCATTGTTTTGCTTACATTCGGCGCCTATTATTTTATTAAACCATATATAGATTTTCTGACTGGTACGCTGGGTATGGATAACGCGACCAGCGCTATCGAACAGAAAATCAATGCCATTCGTTCGGTAGAGGATATTTGACATCACGGTCAAGAAAAAGTTGCCCGGGGTGGGGAAAAAGGATAGTATGACGGGGTAGATGGTTTGTTAAGAATAGAAAAAGCCGAGGTAGCTCAGTTGGTAGAGCGTCCGCCTGAATCTTCGGGCCTTTCCGCCGTAAGGCGGATCGAAAAGCGGGTGAAATCGGGGAAATCCTTTTAAGTATACGGGAGAAGTATATGTATAAGGGCTATCCCGAGCCAAATTTTCGGAAGTCCGAAATACAAAATCTCTCGATTTTTATAAATCAAAATCGGGACGATATCTGACTTCCGATTAGAGGTGTAGAGACTATCCTTTTTAGGAGTACGCTTTGACAAGAGATGGGGTTTGTTACCTGAATATGTCGAAGTGGAAGCGCCCGCCTCCTTGCTTGTTTATTCCGCGCAATTCTGCGTAAAGTCCGCGTTGGTCTGCGCGCGAGTGAAGCGAGCGAGGATGATGATATAGTCCAACTAGATATTATTGTCGGACATCCGACATCCGATATCTGATATGGAAGAGCGGTAGGTCCCCGGTTCGAGCCCGGGCCTCGGCATAATATAAAAACACCACACTTGCGGGTGTTTTTATATTATGCCTCTTTACGACTCTGCTCGAACCTACTTTATCAAAAATTAGTGAGGATGTCGCATGCTCCACATGCGTGGTGACTTTAACCAACTCGTACGCTCCGATTCAGTGCTAACTTGAACCATTCCACCCCACGGCTCGCAGACTCGCCGTGCCGCCCTCTCTCGCCCTGCTTTGCAATTCCATTTTTTGAATGCGCGCGTGTTTTTTAATTCAGTATGGAAAAGCGGGCGAGAAGGGGCGGAAAAAGGCTTAATTTAAGGCATTTTTTAGCTAAGGAAGAGAAATCGAAAAAATGCTTGACGAAACCACTAGAGGATGCTACGATTCTGTCAGAACTTTGAAATAAGGCTTTAATCAGGTGTGCCATTGAACACCAATACGGAGAAAAAAAAATGAAGAAGACGATTCAAACTCTATTGGTCGCCCTGGCAAATGCCAAAGTTCGCGTTGGTAACGCGACCCACCCTGGCGGATACTACATAGAAATTCCGTCCAAATGCGATCCTACCCGAGGCATCACGACGGAATCGGGTGCGACGGGTGTCCTCTATCCGCTCGAAAGGCAGTGGGAGGTACACAGTTTTTCCGACAATACGGAGGCAGGCAGCAAGCTTCGCCGATTGATCGAGGAAAACTTGCCAAAGGGTTGGACGGAGTTCCACCCGCCGAGTTTCTCGGACATAGTTCGGGACCCGGGACAGGCGAAAGGGCTATATGGCCCTTAGCCATGTACGAGCGTTAATTAAATTCGCTAGGTTGAAAGACCTATAAAAAACTTTCCTCTACGCAGTGAGAAACTGCGTTGCTCTCGGAATGTGTATTCCGACTGATGAGTCCAAAAGGACGAAAGCAGAAAGTTCTTTAAAAAATTGAAACTATTTCAACAGGTGCGCTTTGCACGTTTGAGAAAGTGCGCAGTGTGCACCTGTTGGGTGAGCCATAAAGGCAACCGCAACAAACATAAGTCGGTTGGAGATTCTACAAAGTGAATTTCCCGCGAGACAGATGCAATTCTGTTATGACTACGAAATACCAATTCGCGCAGTTCGACCCTCGGCCACAAGGCACAGAAGTCAATGAGAAAATTTTCTCTCCCGGTTCCGTATTTGGAATTGAGGTAACGATTCCAGCTCTAGCCGTGCGTTGCACGCTCGGCAATCTGGATCATCATCGTCCGGGCGACACGCACGAAACACCTTCGGCTTGTGAGCAGGCAATGACCTGCGAGCTTCCACCGGAAGGTTCGGTGTTGGCCACGGTTCGCCCCGATGCCGATTCAATTACGGCGATCGCGGTACTTGTGAATCGCGCCGAAAATCGGTCTAACGCTGAAGGTCGGCAGATAGACGAGGACAAGGTGTGGGCAGTTGGAGAATTTGATCGCCATGGTCCTGCCGGAGAAAAGCCCTGTGACTTTGTCACGGCAATCGCCCGAAAGTCTGCTGATTTCAAAATCAGTTTGACTGAACGGGTTGCGTGGGCGTCTGACCTTCTCGCTGGTGCCGACAAGTCGGCGGAAATCGCTGTGCTGATTTCGGCACATGATTCCGAGCTTGAGGCCGCGCGAAAGGCTTCGGAACTCACGCTCCACGCCAGTGAGCGAATCGCGGCAGTGGTTTCCACTCATCGCTTCGCCACAAACTTGGGGTACGAAAGTGCCCGGGTGGTGGTCGCGATGAATCCCTCGATGCCAGTGGATCCGAAAGACCCTGCAGAGGGAACTTATCGGAAGTTCACGGTATGCCGGTACGACTCACACGTTTCGTGCGATTTGCCGGCGGCGCTTGTTGAGCTCCAGAAGTTGGAAGCGGGCTGGGGTGGTCGTGGAGATATCTTCGGCTCGCCGCAGGGCGTGAGCTCCACACTCACCCTCGAGCAAGTGCTCAAGGTCGTGGCTCGGCATCTCAAGTAGTTTCAATCGGCTTTCGGAGAATGAGCCAAACAATCATTCTCCACTTTCTTGAGTCCACGAACGAAAAATTTTCGCGGATTCATAGAGTAGAGTTCTTTTGAAAATATAGGCCATCAAACCAGAGAAAGGAGGTGATAAAGATGGTGCCTGTAGTGGTGACTTACAAGGGAGACTACGATGACCCCACAGATTTTGTGGGTGCTTATCAGCTTCCGAGTGAGGCCGAGGTCGAACGACTTCGGACGGCGCTGAAACCCGGCAGCGGGTTCATCGTCTTCACGCCTGACAGCTTCGAGGTTGCCTCTGTAGAGGTGATACTTGAACAAGCTGAGGCGATGGAGGTGCTGTAGCGCTTCACCTAAACTGCGGCTTCGGCACGCGGGGCAGAGCGACTGCCTGGCAACAGAATAGTCGCGGAAAGGACGAGTGAAAATTCAAAAATTCATTCGTCCACTTTATTGAGTTCGTCACAGGTGTGGTGAATTCATAGAATAAAAGTTCTTTCAAAAATGTGTTCATGGCGATGTGCGGCTCAAGTTTTATAATGGGCAATACATCACTATGAACACTAAAATAACTGTAAAGAAAATCGCCGAGGTCTCGGACTTTTTTTGCACTCACGGCACAGACCCTCTTGTCTGTCTTCTTTTCGGAGGAGATCGCGGAACGGTCTGTGACGAAGTGGTTATGCTTCAATCAGGTCGGAGCATTCTTGCCCTGGCTTCTATCTCTCCAAACGGGGAGACGGGCAAAGGTCCCGGAATTGTCGGGCTTTATGTCGTGCCAAAGTATCGCAAGTGCGGGTACGGAAAGCATGTAATGGAGGCGACAGTTCGCCGGTGCATCGAGCGCGGATTTTCAAAGGTTCGCATTGACACGCTCTCAAAGGGCGCCAAGTATATCGTCGAGACATTGCCGAATGAGTTGAAGTCTGTTTTGGATGTTCACCATAGCGGCGAGGTTCTCGATATGTTCACTGGCTTGGCACCTAAATAATGTCTATCGCCAGATTGGTTTTTCACATGCCGTCCAGCACAAACTGGCGGCGTTTTCTTTTTGTATGCATGAACAAGGCACAATTTATCTTTCCCCTTTTCTTCTGGGTTCCGCCTGCTTCCTGTTTCTTTACAGGAAGCCCGCCCCTTCTCGCCCGCTTTTCCATACTGAATTAAAAAACACGCGCGCATTCAAAAAATGGAATTGCAAAGCAGGGCGAGAGAGGGCGGCACGGCGAGTCTGCGAGCCGTGGGGTGGAATGGTTCAAGTTAGCACTGAATCGGAGCGTACGAGTTGGTTAAAGTCACCACGCATGTGGAGCATGCGACATCCTCACTAATTTTTGATAAAGTAAGTTCGAGCGGAGTCATAAAGAGGCACAACATAAAAACACCACACTTGTGGGTGTTTTTACATTATGCCGACAACGACATTGCTGTGGTATTATATCCTTACCTTGAATAATCATTCGAACTCATAGTAGGTTTTGACCACTCGTCTATGTTAAATCGTAGAGTAACAATCCGTTTCGCCGCTACGCCACGCAAAATTCTGCTGCGGCTCTTCGACTGCGCCCTCGTACCGTTGCAACTTTTAGTTTGTTACATCAATTTATAGGATATCACCCTGTCATGACCGCTATCACATCTTATACAGGTTTACACTTAAGTTGCAACGGTACTCGTCGTGCCTATGGCAGGCCCGATCGCTTGTCTTCGAGCCTCGCGACGAATTTTGCGCGGATCGCCAGGGCGTAAAAACCTACTATGAGTTCTTTAAGAAAAAAACGCGCGCGCGTAGAATTGATTGTCGTTATGAGTTTGGTTGCAATCGCGGGGATCTACCTGTTTTCTCGCGCGTATAAAATGGTAGAGATTATAGATTCTCTTGCCGGTATATTCTTTACTCAAAGCACGTCCGTGGCGGAACTTCAGAACAAATACGAGGCGGCGCGAAGGGGTGGTAAACCGGTAAGAGTTATGATCATGCCGGGACACGAACCAGATGGGGGTGGCACAGAGTATCGCGATCTGATCGAACGTGATCTGAATGTTACGATCGCCGATTATCTGGCTATCTATTTGCGTTCAAAGCGGGTGTATGAAGTTATTGTCGCGCGCGATATTTCCGGATATAACAAGACTGTCGCGGCGTTTCTTGATGCCAATAAACAGGTAACGGCCGCGTATGTAAACAGCCAAAAATCCATAATGAACGCGCTGTCGGTGAATGGACTGGTTGACCGGGTTAACGGCGTTTTCCACAATGCCGCCCGTCCGGAAGTGGTGGCGCGTTTATATGGACTGAACCTTTTCGCGAATAGTAACAATGTTGACATAGTTATTCATGTTCATCTGAACGATTATGAAAGGAAATATACCTCTAGGCCGGGGAAATATGACGGCTTTGCGGTCTATGTGCCGGAGCGTCAGTTTTCAAATGCGCGCGCGAGTCGAAAGCTCGGCGAAGCAATCGCTGCGCAGTTGTCTTCCGGATACGCGACCAGCTCGATGCCTCTGGAGAGCGCGGGGGTTATAGAGGATCAGGATTTAATATCTGTCGGAGCATATAATACGCTCAATGCCGCCGGTGTTCTTGTGGAATACGCCTACATCTATGAACCCGCTTTGGAATATGAAGCCACACGCGATGTTGTCTTGCAGGATCTTGCGTTGAAGACAGCGAATGGAGTAGATAATTTTTTGCGAGGGAGCAGCGCCGAATCGGGAGGCACAGCTCTTTTGCCGTATGTATTTACACACGCGGTTTCGTATGAGACGGAGGGGAGCCGCGACATTTTGGCTCTGCAGTCTTTGCTCAAAGAAGAAGGTTATTATCCACCGGCTGGAAAAGATTTACATGACTGTCCGGTATCTGGCACTTTTGGTCCTTGCACGAAATCCGCTCTCGCAAACTTTCAAAACGCGCGCGGTCTGAAATTAGAGCTTGGCAACCTTGGGCCTAAAACAAGGGCGGAACTAAACAAATTAGCCGTCCAGTGATATCAAGTCTGACTTGATATCCAATCGCTGGGTTGGTTTATAAAAAAAGCGGCAAGCACATGGCTTACCGCTTTGGTTTTCCTACCCCCTCCTACGCAACTTTCTCAGGAGCGTGTTACCGGCGACAATCTGTTGGACTGTCAGGTCGAGATACTCGAACATTATCGTCCGTTGACCCGGGTACGTTGGTTTGTTCTCGTACCGTGACAGCAACAACGCCTGAATCATCACCGTCTCGATGTATCTCACGAGACAGATGATGCCGCCCTTTTCACAGAGTCCGAACTTTTGGTTGCTGGAATTGATGGCCATGCGTCCACTTTTCGTATCGAATCGGTACACCTCAATTGTAGAGGTGAGGGGTTCGCATTTGATCGAGAGCCCCGTCTTGCCCCCCTTGATGACTTTCTTCCGTGGTCGTCCCAGTGGTCCAGCCACCGTAGGCGAATGCGGTCCTTTTTTAACCTTCGGATCATCCGTTGATCCACCCCCGCCACCCTCTCCCGGTTCTTTTGGAACCAAAGGATTGCCGGCAGTTGATAGGGAGGAATCGTCGTCCTCGGCGACTGCCGGAGCCGTCTTATCTCCCTGACGGACGGTCTTCAGTTTGAATTTTTCGAAGACGTCCTTGAAGTTTTCCCCGCTTTTCTCCATCAACTCTTCCACTTGCGCCATTGCCAGGATGCCGGCCTTCTGATGAAAGAGATCGCGGTTTTGACTTTTGTTTTCCTCGACCACTCCGCGGCCGTGCTTTTTGTACCATTCTTCAATGGCGATACAGAAACCGACCAAAGCGTCGTTTGCGACGAAACTTTTTCGGTTGGAATGGAGATTTATTCGCTCCGCCACAATGTCGCCCTCAAAGACGCCTCCTTCAATGGCCTCCGCGATCTCCGTATCAAGAATGCCGATTTCTTTGGCTTGAGAGCCAAACTCTCCGGCTTTGATACGAAAGTCATTTCCCGTTTCACCGAAAGACACCCTTCCTTTTGCCTTGTGGGCAATGAATAAGGAAAAGGTAACTTTCCCGGCATCTTTGTTTTCGATCACGACCTCGGGAAGTTTTCGGCCGGTGTACGCCGAGGCCACGATGTTTCGTTCCGCCGCGACTTTGCCGTCTTCTCCGACCAGATGGATGTTGACAATCACCCCATTGCGGAACATCACCCTGCCGAATTTGTCCAAGATTGTTTCGACAAGTGTCTCGAAGTCAATTTTGGTGGTCTGGTAATCTCTGACCAGTCTATGGCACCGGACTTGAGCTCTCCACCAGATGGCTGTTTTGCCGCGCTTTCTTGCCCCGCGTTCCTGCTGTTCGGATTCGGCGAAAACAAAATTGGGGACAGTCTCGGATGGAATATTGATATCCCGATCCGACGTTTCGATCTCTCTTGTCCGGAAATACCACTTTCGGTACCCTGCCACCTCGTTGTCTTTTTCGCAAAAGGTGGTGGTGTAGTGGTCGCACTTGCCCAAAGGGGATAACAACCCGATTCCCCAGCGTCCCAGCTTGTCTCCCGACTTCATCGTTCGGAGGACTCGCTTGAGCGCCGTCTTAAATTTCTCTTTCGACGCTCCTTCTCCGTTATCCGATACGACCAGCGTTCTTTCCTCCAGATCAACATTGACTTTGATACGCGTAGCGTTTTCGTCAATGCCGTTCTGGACGAGTTCGCAGATCGTAGACATGAGGTCTGGATATGTTTCAGCCAGGTGTACAAGAATTCTCCCGACCGGAACCTCCATAGGGCTTATGTCTTGCTCGTACCCGACAATCTTCGGTTTCTCTCTGCCCAGTAATTTTTGCGTACTCATTCTTTTTCCTTTCCGTTGTTGAATTGTTTACCGGCATTTACGTACGATGCGTTGATCTGCTTGCGATTTTCTTCGCTAAGCAGTGCTTGGACGCAGTCAGCGAATAGGTGAAGTCCGTCGTCTTTGAAAGACGTTCGAAATTTTGCCCGTTCGTCGGCCGTAATCTTATCCGATACTGCCAATTGGGCCAGCGGCAAGGCCGTCTCGGCGAGTCCTTTCAGAGTACTCATCACAAGATCGTTTCCCCCAGCCGATGCGCGTTTCTGTATTCCCGAAGCATTCGCTTCGTTAAGCGCCCCCTTTTTTCTGCTTGAGACCAGTCGGACCATCTTTTCCCGGCATGAGGCCGAGGGCGGATGTTTGCCACGCAGTACCACGTAGAGGTCCGGCGCGTCTTTATAGCCGACCTTGTTCGCCAGGGTTTTTTGATCCGCGATTTTGGTTTTTGCGACCAAGACGCGCATGTCTGTCAGTGGGTAATCAAGAATTTTAACATCGTTCGGCAGTTGGCCTTGTTCGATTAAAAATTCCTGAAGCTTGATGAGGATTGCTCCTTTTGGTTTGATTTTCCCCGTCCTTTTCCACTGCCTTACGGTACAGGGGGAGATAAGGCATCTCTTCGCCAGCTCCAAATGCTGTCCGTTGTCCAACACTTTTCTGACCAGCTCGACTGTGTTCATCTTTTTCCTTTCATTGTTTTGCGCACGTCCCGCGTTGTTTCTTGAGATTTTTGCGTTTTCGAGGTGCTGGAATCTTCCAATCTTATAGCAAATAAAGGGTTTTTTGTCAACCTATACTAGGGATGATATGTGTATTCTTATTAAATTGGGTTTATCATGAATAAAACAGAACTCCGATGAAATCATCGAAGTTCTCTGGGCGCCGAAGACTTACCGGAGCGCGAGCAACTTGGGAATTTCTTCCCGGGGAATTCGCTTGGAGAACTTGGACTGCAGATCCAACAGGAAGTCCAAATCGTCCACCGTGTACAGACCATTCTGTATGGGTTCACCGCCGCTCTTTTTCGGCAGAACGAAGGTGGTAACGGTCACCCTCGGTTTCTTGCCGACATCGGTTGGCCGCGACGGCTTTTCCTTCTTGACGGGCTTGGCGGGTCTCGCGGCTTCCTCGAGTTTCCGCGCCTCCTCTTTTTCCTTTCGGATTCCGCGCATCCGCGCCATACGCACGTCAATCTCCTTGAGACCAAGAACGTTCAGGTACTTGGTGTTGGCTTCTCCGTCTGTGGACAATCGTCCTTCCCGTTCCATGAGGCCGACATTGGCCGGAGAACATCCGACTTCTGTCGCCACCGTTTCCTGGGTCATGTTCTTCTTTTCCCGCGCCGTCCGCAACAGGTCTGACAATATTGTGTTCATTGCCTTTTTCTGTCTATTGTGTGTTTGTTCAGTTTTTTGCCATTGTAAAATGGCAACCTAGACGTCATTATACACATATCTAAAAATTGTCAAGCTATTTTTTTATGTTAATTCCGCGCTTAAAAATATTATTCGCCATGGCTGTTTAGATTGGTCGTTCTCAATTTCGCTAATCAAAAAAGTTAATAATCCTCACATACGATTAGTTTGTGCGACCGCACAAACTAATCGTATGTGAGGAGATGAAAAAAGAGCTAAAAATACAATAAGGATGTCGCCGGAGCTACTGAAGTTTGAGGCACATCCTCGCTGTTAATAAGTGGTACTTCTCACTCTAAAACAATCCTTCTTGGAGGTTTTCCCGACCTTTCTTTTTAGGCGAAATATCAGGAATGATGACGTCTTCAAATTCAGTTATTTCGCCACTGACAATTTTTGGCAGTCGCATAAAATCTTTGCGAAGATCCTCCAGTACTGCAGTCGCGCGAAGCGCCGCCGCGGGGTGGTAGAGGGGGACTATCAAATGATGATTTTGTTCAAAAACTTTGCCGTGGTCTCGGCTGATTTTCGCGTAGGGTAAAAAATAGTTCATAGAGAATCTGCCGAGAGGCGCGATGACTTTTGGGGCGATTATTTCGATTTGTCGCGCGAGATATGGTTTGTAACTTTCTATCTCGTGCGGTTCCGGGTCTCTGTTTTCCGGCGGCCTCCTTTTAACGATGTTTGTTATGTACACATCCTCGCGCTTCCAACCGATTTCGGCGATCAGCTTATTCAAAAGCTGTCCGGCTCTGCCGACGAATGGCCGCTTTTGCAAATCCTCATTCATTCCAGGCGCCTCGCCGATAAACATGACATCGCAGTCCAAATTTCCCTCGCCAAAAACAAGGTTCGCTGATTTCAGGGGAAGGTCAGCCGCCCGCATATCAGCTTCGATTTTGTCCATCTCCTCCCGCTTTTCCATTTAATTATGAAGTCATAATCGTAAACGTCCGTCGGCTTCGTCATTCCCTTATACTTATACTAACCCCATATACTCGTCATAGCGATTTCACCTTCAACTTCGTCTGTCTGCCTTTGTCCACTTTGGGCAGTTTGATGGTCAACAGCCCGTTCACTTCGGTGGCCTCCGCCTCCTCCACCTCGACTTCTTGAGGCAGGAGGATCGTTCTGGAAAATGTTCCCCAGAAAAGTTCTTTGAAAAAATAATCCTCATCGTTGATCTCCCTTGTCTCCTCCCGCGTTCCTTTAATCGTTACCATATCGCGAGTAATGGAAATATCCAGACTGTCGGGACGAACCCCCGCGACCATGGCTTTTATTACGATACTATCCTGATTCTGAAACACGTCCACGGCCAGCTGGCCGCTCTCCGGCTCTTCGGCGGTTATAGACTGTCCGTTCTGCGATTTTTCATCGGCACGGAGCGCATCGTCGGCGTCGTCGTATTCCTCGACTTTTATTGATCCGGTTAGTCTTTCGAAAAAAGATTTTTTGTTTTTCGCCATGGTTATTTTCCTACTAATAATGGATGAGTTTGATTGTTAAAATGCACGGAGTGATTTAGAGGCAAGGACGCACCTTTTTTGTTTTCTGCAGGGCGATAAGCAATCCGACACAGCACACCCATACAAACGCGAATGATGCGATCATTCCGTAACCGTTGCCATAAATTATAAAGAAATTGAACGCGGCATGCAATAAGATCGCTGTGAGTATTCCGACCGCCGCGTAAGACACCTTTTGTATTCTAGGTTTGTAATATCCGAAAGCCAAGGATACCCCGATTGTTCCCGATGTCAAGACGTGAAGCAGAGTCGCGCCCAGAAAACGCATGTTGCCGATTGTGAAGCTGTCCGATAGGGTGTTTTCGTATAGAAAGGCGAAATTTTCCATCGCCGCAAATCCGAGCGCCGCGCAGATCATGTACACAGCCATATCCAGCGGTTCATCCGCGTCTTTTCTGCGCAAGCCGGAGAACTTGGCGGCCAGATATTTGCCGACTTCCTCGATTGCGGACCACGCGATGATAGTGATAAACGAAGCGCCGACAGCCGTTCTAAAAGCGCTTCTGATGGGGATATTTCCGATGAGTAATTTGCCCACGTATTGTTCTGCCAGCAGTACCAGAGGCACCGATGCCGCTCCCGCGATAAAAGTGACGAGTATTATCTTTGCTGGTTCCGGCCTTCTTCTGTCTTCTGAAAGCCAGATTACGAGCCAGACGAGGGAAGGCAGAAGCGCGGCCACCGCGGTAATTATTACATTAGTTGAATTTTCAAGCATCATTTTTAAAATCAGTTTTCATGTTTCCGTGTCCTATCACCAATCTTCAACTATTAAAGGCCTGGCGTTTTCCCCAACCGTCTTAAACATTGACCAGATTTCTTCGGTTACAAAAGGCATGAATGGGTGGAGAATTTTAATTGATTCAAGAAATACTTTTCGGAGCGCATAAGCGGTTGAATCTCTCGCCGCACCGGCGCCTTTCAAAGATTCCTTCGATTTTTCAATGAATTTATCCGCGAGTTCGTGCCATACAAAATGGTAAATTTTTTCCGCGCCCATGTAAAATCTAAAGCTGTTCATATCATCTGTGATTTCAGATTTCAGCGCGGAGAAACTCCTCAAGAGTTCTTCATCATCGGCGAGAATTGATGGCGGAGCGGTCTCGTCGGCTTTTTTCGTGTTTGAGATGACGAACCTGCCGATGTTCCAGATTTTATTGCAGAAATGTTTGTAGCCGCGTATTTTTTCCTCGGAGATTCTCGTATCCGTGCCGGGGGTGTTGCCGACGGCGAGGGACATCCGAACCGCGTCTGCGCCGTATTTAGCGGACATTTCCACAGGGTCAATTCCGTTGCCCAGGGACTTGGACATTTTTTGTCTCTGTTTATCTCTTACCGTGCCATGAAGGTAAACGGTTTGGAACGGAATTTCACCGAGAAAAAAACCGGACATGAGTATCATTCGAGCGACCCAGAAAAACAGAATTTCGTAGCCCGTTTCAAGCACAGATGTCGGGTGAAAAACTTTCAGGTCTTCAGTCGTATCAGGCCAGCCGAGCGTGGAGAAAGTCCACAGTGAAGCAGAGAACCATGTATCCAGAGTATCTGGATCTTGCTCCCATTCTTCTCCTTTCGGTTTTTCAATTCCAATATACATTTCTTGTTCCGCGTTCAGGTCGCCTTCTGCCGCCAGAGTGCTGTACCATACGGGAATTTGGTGACCGTACCAAATTTGCCGCGAAATGCACCAATCCCGCAGGTTTTCGATCCAGTGAAAATATGTCTTGGAAAAATGATCGGGAATGATTTTGATATTTCCTGATTTTACCGCTTGGGCCATGATCTCTTTAAGAGTGACCATGTCGCCGCTGTTTACGCCGCTTATTTTAGACTTTCTTATTTTGAATTTTTTGTTGACGCTGACAAACCATTGTAATTTTGGAAGCGGTTCAATGACCCCTCCGGTTCTTTCGGCGGTCGCGATATTTTGTTTGATGTCTTCCGTTCTAATGAGCAGACCGTTTTGTTCCAGCCAGCCGATTATCTTTTCTCTCGCGACAATGGTTTTTTCCCCTTTTACTCCGTCCATCCCCTCGGTTATCCGCGCGCGTTCGTCAATCACCACTTTGGACGGAAGACCGTGGCGCAGAGCCATATCCGCGTCAATATGGCTGTGGGCCGGAGTAACTCCGACCGCTCCCGTGCCGAAAGCGGGGTCAACACTTTCATCCGCGAATATTTTGATTTTAAGTTTCGAACCGGCGAACTCCGCTTCGTACTCTTTGCCGACGAATTTGGCGTACCGCGCGTCTGTCGGATGAACGGCTACGCCCGTGTCGCCGAGTTTTGTTTCCGGTCTGGTTGTGGAGATGGGGACGGGGAAATCTTTGGAATATTTAAAAGTATAAAGTTTTGCCGCGCGTTCCTCGTATACGATCTCGTCGTCTGAAATCGTGGTTTGTCCTTTAGGGTCCCAGTTTACGATTCTGTAACCGCGGTAAATGAGGCCGGCGTCGTAAAGTTCCTTAAAGGCGCAACGCACCGCTTTCCCCCGTTTTTCGTCCAAAGTGAAAGCTTCCCGATTCCAATCGAGAGATGCCCCGAGAGATTTCAGCTGGGAGACAATCGTCGTCTTACTCTCGGCCGCGAATGCTTCAATCCTCTTCAACAGTTCTTCTCTGCCGATCTCGTAACGATTTTTCCCTTCTTTTTTATAAATTTCTTTTTCAACTTTGGATTGAGTGGCGATCGCGGCGTGGTCGGTGCCCGGAATCCAAAGCGTTTTCTTGCCGCTCATTCTAGCGAAGCGGACCATGATGTCCTCCAGTGTTACCGCCAAGGCGTGTCCCATGTGCAGTATGCCGGTAACATTCGGCGGGGGAAGCACCATAGAGAAGGCCTCGGAGTCTGATTCGCAGAATCCCTTTTTCACGCAGACATCGGGGTTAAAAAAACCGCTCTTTTCCCAAAATTCATAAATTCTCTTTTCCGTTTGGTTCGAATCGTAAGGCTTGAGAAACTGCGCCGGAATGTCGTCTGTCGTCGGCGTTTGGTCGCCGCTTTTATTTATTTCAGTGGTCATTTTAGACATAGGGAAATAATATCAAATTCAAGCCGCGGAATCTACTGATTTGACATAAGTTAAGACATGTATAGTAACTGAATAATTCGTCTGGCGTTAAGTTGATTACTGTATTATCCTTAAATGGCTGTCGCGTTCATTCTCCCCATGCTCGTTCGCGACACGCGCGCTCCCGTGGCTCGGTTTCCCTCATGGAGACCGAGCTTTTTTGTTTCTTGCAGTTCTTACTCGCCGACTCGAAGATTGCCATCCGCACGGAGGTGCGACGGGTCAATGTAGGATTTATTTCCGACGAGTTCAAATTTTTTGTAAGCGGCAATCGCGATCATGAGAGCGTTGTCGGTGGCCATGGCAGGGTCGGCGGGCACGAATTCAAAATCTCCGAACTCCGCGGCGGTTTCCAAGAAGGATAATCTCAAGTGTTCGTTCGCGGCGACCCCCCCGCTTAAAAGAAGTGTCTTAGCCCGATGTTTTTCCACTGCTTTAAATGTTTTTGATATCAACACTTCAGTAACCGCGTCTTCAAACTTCATCGCGTACCGGGCTTTTCTTTCCGGAGACAGGGGACTTTCTTTTTGGATTGAATACAGAACCGCGGTTTTCAGTCCGGAGAAGGAAAATTTAAAATCGTTTGAGTGGAGCATCGGCCGCGGGAGTTTGGGATTTTGTTCGGTGTCGGAGTCTTTGTTCATTTTTCGCGCCGATTTGGCCAGCCGAGAAATTTCCGGTCCTCCCGGGTAGGGGAGACCGAGCAAGCGGGCCACTTTATCAAAGGCCTCGCCCGCGGCGTCGTCTTGCGTCTCGCCGATAATTTTGTACTCACCTTCCTTTTTCGACAGAATGAGCTCTGTGTGGCCGCCGGAGACTAGAAGAGCTATGGCAGGATAAGAAATATCTGCGAGCAGTATCCCATGAGAATCGCTTTTCGCACTGGCCGCGGCGATGTGCCCCTCCATGTGGTTGATCGGCAGGAGTGGCAGATTGAAAAACGAGGCGAGGAATTTGGCAAAATTTATTCCAACCCAAAGGGCCGGTTCCAATCCTGGGCCTTTGGTAACTGCGATTGCGTCAATCTGCGGTTTTCCCATCTGCGGCAAAAATTCAAAAAGCATGTCCCACATCTCTTTCTCCCTGTCGTAATCTATTCTCAAATTCTCAAGAATTTGAGAATAGATCGGACAGGTGGTGGTAGTAGGATCGGCGTTTGACCTTGAGGGGGGCGATTGCCCGCCGTCTGTCGTCGTCTCGTTTTTCGCGGCGTTCTTGGAGAGGCCGGCTTCTCGCAAAGATTTTTCCAGGATTGGGACGAGGGTTCGGGCATGTTCTCTTTTTGCCACAGCCGGAAAGACACCACCGTACGCGCTGTGGATTTGAGCTTGAGAAGAGACGATATGCGAAAGAACCAGAACCCGATTATGCTCGGACTTTGATGTCTCTATGATAGCGACAGCCGTTTCGTCACAGCTTGTTTCAATTGCCAATATCTTCATGATGCTATCTTACCCGCTGTTTTTGACGATCGCAAACAAAAAGCTCGCCCTGGCGGACGAGTTGGATGGACTTACGGTAGATAAGGCAGAGGCGTACTTTTCTGCGTGTGCAAGATGGAGCTCTGGTTTGTGAGCGGTAATGACCTTCGCGAAACGGTGGGGTATTCATCTTTGATGGTCCGTTTGGTGTAGTCTGAATTGGGGAAAAGATACAGAATTGTCGCGGCTGTTACGACGACGCAACATATAGTAATTGTCCGAGCCGTCTTATATCTGTTCATGAATTTTGTCCTTGTCTAAGAACCTAATCCACGATATCGCGGTACCCGTCCCGAAAATGCAGGTTCTTGGGCGAAAAACGAGTCGGAGCGCACAGCATAATACAATTACGGTTCGCGCGAGACGAAGTTTTGTAGCCAAAAACATGACATTTTCGGGATGGGGGAAGATCGTTGATATGTTCTAAAAATAATATTATCTGAAACAGCCAAAATGACAATGGGCTCGCATTCTTTTTTGTCTGTTGCTTCGGCGCTCTCGTTGGGTTCCTGATCCGGCTGGCCGATCTGGTTTACAGAAATTCGGAGTTCCGCGAGTTCGTGCAGACGTCGAAGCTCCGCGGGGGTGTTTGCGCCCATGGCCTCGGCAATGTCGGAGAGGGGATATTCGTTGATCAGAGCGTCTTCGTCTCGCGCGATCTCGGTGATATCCGTCAGGTAATATTCGTTTTGAGCATTATCGTTTGATATCTTCTCAAGATTTGTCCAGAGCCAGTCGGAATTGAAACAAAAGTAGGACGGATTGAGATCCGTAACTCATTGTTCTTCTTTGCTCGCGTCTTTAAGTTCGACGATCCTGTAAATTCTGCCTTCTCCGTTTCGGATGACTCTGCCGAATCCCCAGAAGGCGTTGCGCCAGTCGCTGAAGTCCGGAATTTTAATGCTAGCCATTGTGATAGGGTCTGTGCTCTGAAGATGCGACAGAGCGATGTTTTGCAGGGTGTGGGGACAAACCAACGGATGATCGGCTGAATCTGGATAAGTTTATTTTTTATATCCCGCATAAATTCTTTTGCAGTTGAAGCGACGATCTATGTGTATACGGACGAAAACATAAAGACATTTCCTTTTGTTTCATTCGCGGGTAAATTATTTTACGGAAAAAATTAAAGACAGTCGTCCGATTAAAAAACCCGACAGAGTCTGTTGGCTTGAATACGATAACGCGTCTGACCTAAGAAAAGCCCCGCTTGCTAGCAAGCGGGGCTTTGAGATAGGACTTTTGCGGATTTTTTCGGCCGAAGGATCGCGTTGGCGAGTTTTGCGAATTCGACGAGAACATCCGCTTTGAAATGCGCGCGCTTCCACGCCATCGCTACCGAGAAACGCGAGAGAGGAACGCGCCAGAGCGCGAGCCAGCAGATCCGCGGAATGTGATACCAAGTCGAAATGAAAACTACCTTTCTGCTGGGTGGCACAAGCGATAGGAATACATCCATCTCGCCGGCGGTATTCTGACCTCTTTTGTCAACAATGATATCGGGTTCTTTTACTCCGTGGCTAATCATGAACTCTCGCATTGCGTCCGCCATGGCAACGCCGTTTTTCGATACCCATACAGTGAGATAGATTTTTTCGATCTCGCTTCTTCGGTAAAGAATAGCGGCTTTGCGACATCGGTCCTGCGTCTGCCAATCAATCCAACCGCTCGGCCACTGGCCATAACCAAAAACTAATGCGTGCAATCAGCGCCTCCTTTCAGTTCTATATTTTCCTGATTCAGGGTAGCACGACACACAGTCCGTGTCAAATTTTTAAGATGGATTAGGCCTAACAAAAAACGACAACATCCGTCGCGCATTTTTGTACCGACGACCCTACCGGGAATCTCCCGCGACTTAAGTTGTCTTCCGACAACTTAGTCTGGGCACCAGCTCGCCTGTTTTGTTCGCCAGGTTGTTCACAAAACATGGCTCCGCTGTTCGATTCCCGACGCAATGCGCGCAGGCGCATTGCTGTAGGGTCAAAGCTTTTTGCTTTGCTCTAATCTTTGAACTAATTATATCATTCGCTCGAATTTTACACGAGAAAAAAGAATAACCCACGCGCGGAGTGCGTGGTGGCTTGAAACTGAATTTTACGCTCGGATTCCACTCCGCCACCTCCTCGCAAAGCCTCGGCGGACACCGAAGAAAAAAGCTCCTTGCTTTTCTGATTTGCGCGCGGGGGATTCTTTTTGAAAAAGGAAAGGGCGTTTTTTCTTCGGTGTTCTACCTCCAAGTATTCGGCAGGTGGCGGGCAGGGAAATTTCTGAAAATGAAAACCCCTCCGGTTGGTGACCGAAGGGGTGGAGATTCATCTGGATCTTAATTTTTTCATTACATTTTCCAAGACATCCTTGGTAGTTTTGTCAGCGAACTCTCGATGATTGTGGTAATCGGTAAAATTATAAACCGACTTGAGTTCGCTATCCATCCAGAACTTGAACCTTTTTTCACGCAAGAAGGTGAAAAAGAAGTTCCAATGCGTTTTCCACTGGCCGTCTTCATAACCTTTCGTAAGTGAAAATTCCAGTTCTATCTCGCTTACGACATCCTGAGAAAGAGCGGAGAGCTGAATATTAACATCTACCGTTCGGTCAGTTTTATTCAAGCTCTTGATAGTCAAATGGATTATTTCGGCCAGCTCGGGCTGGTAAATAACATTAACTACCCGTTGTGCCAGAGACAGTGCTACCATGTCTGATTTTGAAAGAACGACTACTTTTTTATTTTTTCCGAACATACTTACCTTCACTTTCTGAAGTTTATCAAGATCAATTCCTGATAGTTACCATTTCAGCAACTGCCAAGATGATAGCGTATCAAAGTGTTTCTGTCAATGTTTTACAGGACAGCTAATATATGGCTTAATCACAGGCCACTTTTAGACACCAATTTTTACATCTCGCAACTTGCTTTTTATAAGTGCGTATGATAACCTTTAACTACAAATGCCTTCGGGCTCGCCCTGCGTAAGCGGGGAGAAAAATAAGAAAGGCCGTCAGAGCAAATCTTTGGCGGCTTTTCTTATTTTTTCAAAGATTTTGTGATCAACAAAACCAATTTTGTTTATCAATCGTTTGGTATCAATGAGACGAATTTGTGAAATAATTGCAAACGCATTTCTACCGTCCACTTTTCCCAAAGAAACATGATAAGGATTTTTCTTTTCTGATGTGGTAAGCGGTATGACCAGGCAAACTTGTTTACTGGATCCTTTGATTATTAGTACAGGTCGCTCGCTATCTGATCCGGTTCCGTCTTGTTCAAAACCAACATTCACGCCAAGTGAACACCACCAAATTTCTCGCTTATGATACAACTTATTTTCATGCTCGGCGTGAATTTGCTTTTTGTTTGTATTCCAAGTATCAAAATCTTTTTGCATGATACAAATGATTTTATCGTGTTTCAAATATTTCCGCCCTCTCACAAAAATTTCCCTGCCCGCCACCTGCCGAATACTTGGAGGTAGAACACCGAAGAAAAAACGCCCTTTCCTTTTTCAAAAAGAATCCCCCGCGCGCAAATCAGAAAAGCAAGGAGCTTTTTTCTTCGGTGTCCGCCGAGGCTTTGCGAGGAGGTGGCGGGGTGGAATCCGAGCGTAAAATTCAGTTTCAAGCCACCACGCACTCCGCGCGTGGGTTATTCTTTTTTCTCGTGTAAAATTCGAGCGAATGATATAATTAGTTCACCAAGAGAAACATTGTCGGAATTAAGAAAGTGGAGCGATTTTGCGGAAGCCAAAATCGCGCTGTCAATCTTACTTCCGACAATGTTTCTCTCGGTGATGTAATTGTATCCTTTGCGCGAACTTATTTCGAGAGCTAATCGCACGCTCCGCGTGCGTGGTGGCTTTAGACCAATGCGTACGCTCCGATTGCGTGGTGACTCTCACAATCCGACCAGCGCCTCGCGCCTGCCTGCCGAAGCCTCGGCGCAGGCAGGGACTCGGCGCTCCGCCCTCGCCCCGTTCCGCCTTTCCATGCTTTTTCTTTTTCGCAGGGGGATTTTTTTAAAATTGAATGGGCGGAAACGGGGCTCGGTCGGGCTTCTTCTAAGGAAGAAGCAGTCGGAATCAAATGCAAATTCAATATTGAGCCTCGTGTCATTTGTTATCGCTAGTGGTTCGTCCAGCCCATGGAGACCATCCTCGGCATTCGCCTCGGACATTTCCGCTAGGGCTACTCGCGCCTAGATGTCTAGGTTTGGCGCATCTCCCTCGCACTCCCGCCCTGCGGGGCGGGTGCTCGGGCGCCAGCTGTTTGGGGGAAGGAAGGAATCCTTCCCCCAGCTTCGGTCTCCTCCTCGCAGTGGTTTGCTAGAGTATTCAGTTCTTTACAGCGTTTGCGGTCATTTAACGCCTTATAGCTTCGTTTAACGTGCCTTCGGAGTCCGCCCTCGCACAACCCCTTTCCTCGTTTTCAAGATAGCTTTCGTGGTGTCGCTTTCGCTCCGGATTTCTGTATTGCAAGATAACGGCGGCGCTCATCCAAGGGCGTGGACGCCCTAGCGGAAATGTCCGAGGCGCAAATGCCTGTGCACTTGACCCACCCTCCCGTTCGCGTGCACAAATCCCGCCCGCGAAGGATAAGAGGAGTCGCGGGCGGGGCTCCCTTAAACCTAATTATCACGATGTTTAATATATTTTCTTACTCTCGCATCGTTATAAATCTTTACAGGTTGTTGTATTTCAAAAAACACCTCTTTCTTTAATAATCGTTCTATATACAAATCAAGAAAGTTACCAATACTTTCAATTTGGCTTAGAAGAATCCTCTCTTTTTCAAAATATTCTAATCTCAAACTATCTTCTTCAATCAAAGAAATTATTTTCTGGACCACTGATAATTTAATAAAAATTATGGACAATCTATCCATTATCATTCCAGGGCTTTCGCTATAGAAAGAATCCTCGGACCCCCGAGACACATCTAAAAGCCTAGCCAGCACGGTATCAATTTCTCTGATTAAATCATTTCTTTGTTGATTATGAATATCAATATTCTTTTTTGCCTCTGCAACATGCTTATCTCCCAACTCAGACAATCTTGCTGAATCCTCTAATTCCCAAAGAGTTTTATTGGCTTTAATAATGAGATAGAGCAGTTTTTCCACCTCATTATCATACATACTGTCTTCTTCCGGATTTTTAATGAAATCAGAAAATATTGATAAAGTTTTAGAAGATGTAATTATCATGAATTTAAATTATTTTATTGGTAGACCTTTAAAAGAAACATTTGGAAAATTTCTCAGAGAATAATCAAATACGGCTTTGTTTTTATAATATGAATTTGGGAATAAATTTACCTTCTTACCAAGCAAAGTAGCACAAATTGCAATATGTAATCTGTCGGTATTTATCTCCTCGTATTGTTTCAGAGAATTAATAAGATTATCCAAAGGCTTGGTCGCATAACCATCGTAAGAAAGATCGCTATTAGCGTTCGGGGTGTTATTAAATATCGACTCTTTGTCTTTACGAAAAGCATTTAATGCCCCTATTCCATCGGGAGACTTTGGGAAAGTATTATAAAATGCACAATCATGCCAAAGATAGACATTTCCCTTAAGGAAGTTCTGCTTAACGAAATTGTAAGAAACTTTCTCCCGACAAAAAACGGTGATATCACCAGATAAATCATTTAAAATATTAATTTGTTTATCTCCAAAAATAGTATGAGGAAGGATAACTATCTCTTTGTAAAAGTCATGATTTTTTGTTAAAAAATCACCTACATCTGAATAATAATCAATAAAATTTCCACCACCATCTATAAACAAAACATTGTTAATTTTAGGTGAATCAATTTCAACATAATTCTCGTTAATATTTAATTTATTTAATAATATTTTTGTTCCATGCCAAATAATCGAGTCTCCATAATTACCAGGAAAACGATAGAAATCGACTTTAGTATCTCTGTATTTTTCTAAAAATTTCTTTAGGTCAATTTCCTGCATATATTATTTAAACTCACACACGATAATCTTCGGCCTCAAGTACGCATCAACATTGGTTATAAACCTCAATTGCAATGATTGAACAATCTTAAATTGTGATTTAAACAAAATTGATTCGATAAGCTCGTATTCACTGGTGTAGATAACTAACCTTCCACCATTATTTAATATATCTTCGCAATATTGAATAAAATTCGTATAGAGTTTCTCCAAGTCTTCATTTTTTGAGATCGACATGCCGAATGGCAAATCAGACACGATTGCATCAAACGTACCAAAGTTTGGCTTATCAAAAATATCAGCTTCCTCTACTTGCACCCTCTTTATGAGTCCTGCTTTTTTAATATTTTTGATAGATAGGGACAAATGTTTCTTATTGTTATCAAATCCTATCAACTTCTCTAAATTTGAATAACACCCTGCTGCCTCAATCAGTAATGTTGCACTGCCAGAAAAAACATTTAAGTACGAGCAGACTGAATCAAGATTACAAAAAGAATTAACGGCATATGCTATGGTCGGATCCATTGCACCGCTCATATTGACGACTTTATAATCTCTAACAGAAAGCGGGCGCGGAGTTATTTGAATACCAATCTCCCAAATATCTTCTGGTTTGATAATATGTATTTTTAAATCTGCCTCATCTCTCTCTTCTATTATGTAGGTGTCTTGAATATATTTTGCGATACTTCTTACTTCAGGTGAATCAGCTCCCGCGCAACTAATTTTAAATGTTTTGAAGTTATCGTATTTAATAATGATATCAATAATATTCCCCAAGATAGACTTATGGTTCGAAATATACGTTGGATGATAAATATTGCTCTGTAAGACAAGATATGCGCGCGAGACACTTCTAAGTTTTTTTACCTTTGAAATAATTTCTTCTGAAAATTCAATGAACATTGAGTCCTCATCCTCACCAAGTATCTTAAAGTTGAATCTTTTTAATTCATCTAAAACCACAGATCTTAGACCTGTTATGTAGGATAATTTTAGTTGCAATACTTTATCATTCATATATTATTTATAATCTCTTTAAACACATCTTTAACTTTTACTCTTTCCATGCAAAATTCCTCACAACAATCAATTTCTTCTTGTCTTGTCTTATGATCACACAACCTATGCCTCTTATCATCATAAATAGGTTTTGCGTTATCCGACAAGTGTAGGTACTTAGGAGAAGTTGCGCCGAATACAATAAAAGATTTCTTAGAAAAACTTTGTGCTATCACTGCTGGAGCAGAGTCATTGCCAACAAAAAATTTACAGTGCCGAATGAGTGACATCATCTCTTGAAATGAATACTGGTTTTCAAGGAATATGCATTTTACCCCAAATTTCTCTTCTAGTAAAGATTGAAGTTCTCTATATTTCTCATAGCCCCAGCTTCTCTTTTGCTCTTCCCAAGTGCTTGTATACGGAGCAAGTAAAATATATTCTCCATCCATTATATTTTCCCATTCCTGATTTATTTCAGGAATATCATTATTTGCAACCTCGCCAAAACCTATTGAATCCATATACCCTTGGATATAAGATTTTTTATTATCGCTTAATTCGTATATTAGTTTAATTTTCGCGTCGCAGTTAATATCAGATGAGTTTATCTCTTTGTATTTGTAAATATCATCGTATGTGTTAAAAATTAAACTCACTTCTTTTATATCAGTGGCTAAATATACCTTATCGACATACTTTGATAAGAATTGCGCGACAGGTTCTGTCATGACAACATCTCCTAGATTACGATTTCTGACTAAACACACAGAACTCATGTTTCCATTTTCAATTTTATTTCTAAAATATCTTCTATACCATATTGACAATGTCGTGTCATAAACTATGCGATTATCTGGAATTAATGTTCCCCAAAAGGTTCGATGTTCTTTAAACCATCTTTCATTAATTGTCTTTATATTATCTTTAAATTCTTCCACGTAACTTCTTATAGTATTTATTCTCTCCATCCACGGAGCATTTTTGTCTGAAGTAGAATCATTTTCATAATCAGCTAACTTCTTCCATTTAGCATAAATGTCCTCAGCCTTACCTCTAAATTCAAAATGAAGGATTTTTGCTTCTTCATACGGCACAATAAAAGGGTTCCAATGATACTTTCCAAAGAAATCTATATTGTTTCCTGACTCGACAAAATGGCCTCCAACAACAACTTCCATGTTGTCATGATTTCTTACTATCGCTTTCCTAAAGTGTCCTCCTTCTTGCCATTTTTTCTCGGACCATGGCAGATAATACTTTGTTGTATCAATAGGTGTGATTGGGGAACATGTGTAATCAGACATAGTGTAGTCGAACAGCGCGTTAGCCCAACCAATAGTGGCATAGGGAATATTATGGACATCCAGCCTTTCCACAAATTCATGAATTGTTTTTTCTTTTATGGATAGAAACTCATCGGCGTCTAAAAATATAAACCAATCTATTTCATAATTCTCTTTTGCTTGAGCAAGTAATTTATTTGTGATTTTCGCATGGTCAAACACTGGAGCTTTTTCGTCGATTACGACAACTCTTTTATCGACTTTATATTTGTCTAGTACTTCGCTTGTGCCATCGGTTGAACAATGATTAGCAATAAAAATATAATCAAAACCAAGATCGAGATGGTAAGAGATATTAAAATCAATATATGACTCCTCGTTTCGTATCGACATTAGAATTGCAGTTGTATTTTTCTTACTCATATAAAATTTTGTCTAGAACACCCTTGAATTTATAAAAAGCAGGATGTTCAGGATAAACTGCATGGAACATTGTTACATTTTCTAGACTCTCAATATCTTTATTTTCATTTGGACCAATTAACATATATTTATTCTTTGGAAAAACATATAGCTCACCATCTTTTAAATATTTTGTTAAAGCAATAGCTAGACAACCTTGTTCATCGTGATGCTTTCGTTCCTCTTTTGAGATATTTTCTTTCCACCATTCTTTCTCTTTGAGTAAATCATCAGAAATGCTGTGATCGGCTTTTTGAATAAAAAAACCGGCATTTACAAAGGGCGCTTCTTTAACTCCTTTTTTCTGCATCGCGCCATGTTGCCAAGGCTGTCCATTAAATTCATCCAGAATCCCAAATTTTAATTGAGGATTTTTGATGAACTCATCTACTTCTTCAGGGTATTTAAGCAAGAACACATCAGAATCAATATAAAATTCTGTCTCATAAATATTAATTCTTGCAGTGGGACACCACTTTCTCCACGTAGTAATCGAATCAATGTCATACTCATTATTAGAGCTGTTAAAATCTACCACCTCTGAAATATTTCCGAATTTTTCTACTAACTCATGCGGTGAATCTGTGTAAATGATATATCTATGATTTTTACCAAATTGTTTCTTAAATGAAAGAACGCTATATTTCAATAGCTCTAAATTTTTTTCTTTATTTTGACCCCAAATTGACCACCTAAAAATCATATTATTGTAAGTTATCCTCAATAAATTTTTTAAGAATTTTAGGGAAATTAAACATTTCAATCGTCCCTTGATTTCTATCTATAATTTTTCTCCTGCTTTCAGTATCCATCGTGGCAGCTTCGATAAGTCTTTTAGAAAATTCTTCTGGATTCCTAGGATCAACATATAGAGCCTCTCCCGTATTAAAAGCATCAACTGCTCCATCAACATCACTGATAATTGTTAAAAAATTCATATCATTAGCAAATAACTTTGCTTCAATTGAAGTATGAGGAAATGGATCCATTAGAGACGGGATGCAAACAACACTGGTATTTTCTGTTCTTAAAACCGTCTTCCATATCTTAGGGTTAAAATCATTAATGATTGTATAGCGCTCCGTATTATTTAAAATCTTTTTTACCTCTTCAAAATAGTCATTCTCACCAGAATTATTGGGCATTTGCAAAACAAGGTGATGATCAGGAATTTCCCTATATATCCTTGACCAGGCCAAAGCCAATTCCTTAAATCCTTTAGCTATCGAGCATCGTCCCCATGCAAAAATAATTTTGTCTTTCTTCTCTATTCTTATCCCATATTTTTCAAGATCTTTATTTGAAAACTTTTTGGAAAGGAAATCCGTGTATTTATCAAAACATAAACCGTTTTGTAAAAAGTCGTCATCACTAAACGACAATCCATAGTCTTCTGACATCCTCTCGGCAAATGTCTTGCCAAGAGCAATAATTTTCGAATTTTGATCTCTTTCAATAATATCAAAACATAATTGTTCCGCTCTAATACGATTATTTCTCCACTCAATATCACCAAACGCATGATTCTTTCCGGTACTTAACGGAAAATAAAAACATTTCAAGTTTTTGTCGTGAACTAATTCTTTATATTTAGCAAAAAAGAGAAAGGGAGTATCGTTCAATATAATGAAATTCTCATCATTCTGATCAAGGATCAAATTTAGTGTTGTCACCAAAGATACACAGGCATAATCCCACTCCTTGAAACTACGCCACATATCCCACTCGCTTTGACCTTTAGTTGTATTACAAAGAGGAATTAATCTTCCACCTGTTTTGTTTACTAGGCCAGCTGAGGCTTCAAAACATTCCTGATTAAAAACTTTTACAGTTTTATCTATGTCTACATAAGCGATACTGACCTTTAATTGATCGCCGTTAAAATCATTTAAAGCACTTACTATATTTTTTGCAATTGTCCCCACTCCAGAATAATGGGTTCCGATACCATCATAAGTAGCAATAATTAAATGTTTTTTCATAAAATCATTTCTTAATAAAAAAATCTATTGGTTTTTTGTAAATACGCGCAAATTCCTTAATCTGCGTAATATCAAGCCGCCTTTGTCCGGCTTCAATTTTTGAAATATGAGGCTGGGTTCTGCCAAGTAGCTTCGCTACATCTGCTTGATCCAAGTCTGCTTCGAGACGGGCTTTCTTGAGTTGCTCGATTGTATATTTATGGTCTTTTGAAAATATTGCTTTGGTCATGATGTCTATATCATAGTATTCCGTTATGTTATATTCCAAGTTGTTATATGATGTAAATGCCCCCTCGCCCCGTTTCCGCCCATTCAATTTTAAAAAAATTCCCCCCCGCGAAAAAGAAAAAGCATGCCTGCCTGCCGCAGGCAGGGAAAGGCGGAACGGGGCGAGGGCGGACACCGAGCTTGTCGAGGTGTGGTCGGATTTAGAGTCACCACGCAATCGGAGCGTACGCATTGGTCTAAAATCACCACGCACGCGGAGCGTGCGATTAGTCAGAGTTTTGTTGGAAAAAGGTTCGCGCAAAGGATATGATTAGATCACAATTTGAAACTTGGTCGGAAGTGAGCGCAAAATCTGGGCGCGCCGAAGGCGCGCTGTATGGCGAGGGTATGAAATCCGTCTTGCGGGCGCGGGCGAATTCGGAGGGCGGGCGGAAAGCAAGAAATGAGATCT
>Ga0209542_10004485_pt1 | contig 28734 bp, 30 predicted proteins | sample RifCSPhighO2_01_FD_184028 | JGI IMG/M metagenome (GOLD analysis project Ga0209542, IMG submission 184028) | Soil microbial communities from Rifle, Colorado - Rifle CSP2_plank highO2_0.1 (SPAdes) (version 2) | ecosystem: Environmental > Terrestrial > Deep subsurface > Rock core/Sediment ...
TTGCCCGGGAATGCTTCCCGATCTTGGGCACCAGCGCCGCAAATATTCATCGAGCCGAAGATCGCAATCTCTTCTCGGCGCTCTTGGATAAGTTGGAGATTCTCCAGCCCAAGTGGACGAGTTTTACCACAATGCCCGAGGCGGATAAATTTACAGGGAAAGTTGGTTTTCCTGTTTTGGTAAGGCCATCTTACGTTCTCTCCGGCGCGGCCATGCGTGTTTGTTACAATAAAGAGCAGTTGGATAATTTTGTCAGTGAAGCGGCCGTGCTAACGCCGGAATATCCGGTCACGATTTCCCGATATATCGAGAATGCCAAGGAGCTTGAATTCGACGCGGTGGCGCAAGACGGCGAGCTCATGGTTTACGGTATTTCCGAACATGTAGAAAATGCGGGGGTACATTCCGGCGATGCCACTATCGTCTACCCGACACAACGCGTTTATGCCTCAACCGAGTTTCAATTGCGCGAAATCTCGAAAAAAATCGCCCAAGAGCTTTCTATCACCGGACCGTTCAACATTCAATTTTTGGTCAAAGACAATATTCCTTATGTGATTGAAGTCAACTTGCGCGCCAGCCGGACTTTTCCGCTGCTCTCCAAGGCCATGGATGCAAATTTCCCAGCCATTTCTGTTGATTCCTTTTTTGGCAAGGCCAAGGTTCATGATTTTGAATATCCAGGAGGTGTCGTCGTCAAATCGCCCCAATTCTCTTTTACCCGGCTCTTGGGGGCGGACCCGATACTGCGTGTGGAGATGTCTTCTACTGGCGAGGCCGCGTGTTTCGGAGATGATTATGATGAAGCGCTACTTAAGGCCATTTTGAGCACTAATCGGTTCGATTTTGACAATAGGGCAGTGCTTCTTTCTCTGGGGGGAAATATCAATAAAGCTAAATTTTTGGAAACTGCTCGAATTTTGACAACGCTTGGTTATAAAATTTTTGCCACTGACACCACCGCTGAATTCTTAAGCCGGCAGCAGGTTTTATGCGAAAATGTCCGCAAGGCCTATCAAGAATCACCCAATGTCATTAATATCATTGAGAGCAAAAAGGTCGGTTTTGTGGTAAATTTAAGCAAGGATGAAAGTGAAAGAAGTGGGGCGGGGGAAGTAGCCAAGCAAGTCGTTACCGATGGTTTCCGTATCCGCCGGGCCACCGTGGATAACCAAATTCCGCTCTTCACCGACCTACATCTCGCTCGGGCTTTCATTAAGGCCCTCGGACGCAAGACCCTGAAAGATTTAGAAATTAAATCATACAAAGAGTATCTAAATTAATATGCAACATATTTTAAACGGAAAACAATTTGCCGACCAAAAACTTCTCCAGAAGATTTTTTCACGCGCGCACGAGTTAGAGGAGGCGGATAAAATAGGCAAAACACCCAAACTTCTCACAGGGAAGATCGTGGCCACTGTTTTTTATGAGACTAGTACGCGCACCCGTCTTTCTTTTGAATCCGCAACGGAAAAACTTGGAGCCGGAGTTATCTCTATGGCCGATGCCAAGACATCTTCGGCGGTAAAAGGGGAGAGTTTAGAAGACACCATTAAAATTATCTCGGGTTATGCGGATGTCATCATTTTAAGACATCCGGAAAATGGCGCCGCGGAGAGAGCCGCTAGCGTTTCCGACATTCCGGTAATTAATGCAGGGGATGGATATAATGAACATCCGACGCAGGCACTACTGGATTTGTATTGCATGCAAAAAGAGCTCGGCAGAATCGACGGGCTCAAAATCGCTTTCCTGGCTGATCTCCGCTATCAACGCAACGTACATTCCCTTACTCCCATTTTCTGCCAGTTTCCAAATTTAGAACTTTATTTTATCGGCCCCAAGGAACTTGCTCTGCCGCAAATTTACAAAGATCAGCTGACCTCGGCCGGCATCAAATTTAAAGAATTAGAAAAAATTGACTCGGTTTTGGGAGAAATTGATGTTCTCTATGTGGCCCGGGTTTTCAAGGAGCGCTTCCAAGACGAGAGTGAATACGAACGACTAAAGAAATCATTTTTTGTGGACAAAAATACGCTAGCGAAAATGAAAAAGGACTCCATTGTCCTCCATGTCATGCCGCGTATCTATGAAATTGACAGAGAAGTTGACAAAGACCCTCGCGCCGCCTATTTCCGTCAAGCCAAAGGCGGCCTTTACGTCCGCATGGCTCTCCTCCTTTACGCTTTAGGACTCTAGAATTACTGACTCTCTAAAAACTGAAAAATACGCTCGTTGAGGAGCACGTTTTCGGCATGCATTTGAGCGCGTTCCGGGTCGGCATCTTTGTAGTGCTCGAGGATGACCGCGACTTCTTTAGCTATCTGCTCCGGATCGGCGACGAGTTTTTCGGCTTTGGAGATTTCGTTTAAGACGAGTGAGAGTTTGGCCTTCTTTTCGCCATCCTTGCGGAACTCTTTACGTAAATCTTCTTTGGTTTTATTTAAATGTTTCAAATAATCCTCAAATTTGAGTCCCATAACAGAGATGTCGGACTCCATGCGGTATAAAATTTTTGAAACCTCGGACTCGGTTAAAACTTCCGGAATCTCCACCGCGGTTTCCGCCATAACACCCTCGATAATTTTAAGCCGGGTCTTCTCTTTTTCCTGATTCTGTTTCTCGAGCTTTATATTTTCACGCAATTTGTTTTTAAAATCCTCGATATTTTCAAACGGGCCAAGCCCCTTCACAAATTCTTCAGTAAATTCAGGAAGTTCACCCGCTGCATCGTGCGCATGTTCTTCACCTTCTTTATGCACGTGATCTTTCATTTGCATTTTCGGCGCTCGCGACTTCCGGATGTCCATGATGGTGTCCTCGAGCTCTTTTTCGGAGACTTCCAGCGGTTTCTCTTCTTTGTTAATTTGGGTGAGGACTTTTTTTGCGATTTTTTTGTAGTCCGGCAGTTTAATCTCCGGCAACACGGCTGTTTTTATTTTAAATCCCAGCGGATTTTTGCGGGCGAGCTTAGTGATGGAAATTTCCGGCCGTCCCACGGCATCGATTTTTTGATCCTCCAGAATTTTCGGGTAATGTTCGGATAAAGCGAGTTCCGCCATTTCTTCTAAAACTCGCATTTCTCCTATTTTTGAAATTATCACCGCTTCTGGCGCCTTGCCTTTACGAAAACCGGGCAACTCCAAACCCTCGCCGATTTTCTTGAGCGCTTTCCCGTAATAATTTTCAAAAATTTCACTCTCAAGCTCACCCTCAATCTCCACTTCGCTTTTCGGAAGTTTTTTGGTCGTTATTTTCATCAGCCAAAAGTTAAATTTCCTGATCCAGTCCTTCCAAATCAATATTATTCGCTTCCGCCTCAAGATTAGCCGTGCCATCTGCGGTTCCCAGATTATTCGTCTCCGGCAGGGTATTTTCTTTTAAGCTTGCTTTCCAAAGATAAATTCCTCCGATAATCAAGATAATTATAATGATAATCGAACCGAGCAGAGCGCCGTTTGTTTTTTGTTCTGGTTCCATAGTTTGTAAAATTTATTTGTAAACTAAAATCATCGACTCGATTTTAGTAAAACAATTTATTCTTCGTCATCATCATTTTCCGTGTCATCACCTTCGTCGTTTTCTTCACCCAGTCCCTTCACTTCCTTGATGGCTTGCACTAGCGTATGCCGCGATTCTTTAAGAAGATCCTTTGCTTCGCGCGCCAGCGACTTTATTTGTTCAAAGATTTCAACAGTTATTTTCTCGCCGCTCTCCGGCAGAAGCTCCTTGATATCCACCAATTTATCTTTTGCCGTTTCGAGTTTTTCTTTCGAGAGAGCGAGCAATGCTTCGGCGTCAGTCGTATCTTCATCATCCAGTCCATCAATTATCTCTCCGACCCTGGTTTGGATCCTCTCTAGATTTCTAATTGCCATCTCAAAACTCGTTCCGATCATCGTAAGCGCCCGGCCTCGCCATTCATTCTTGGCTTCCAGTGTCTTGTTTTTGAATTCTTCTTTTTTGGCTTTAAGTTCCGCGAGGAAGGTCTCACGATCTGATTTTAATTTTGCCACGAAGGCCTCTCTCTCCGCTTTCATTGTTGCCTTAAATTCCTCACGATCATCTCGAAAGGTTTGTATCAAGGCCTTACGTTCGTCTCGAAAACCAGCCCCTCCGGGACCGCGATTCCCGTCCTCCGCTCGCGCTACCGGAGAGAGAACTACTGCTCCCACCAGCGTCAAAAATATTGCTATGTTTAAGTATTTTTTCATAGTTTTTGTATTAAACTTGTAATCCTATCTTCTAATTATATCAAGAAAGCCACCAAGAGCAAAGCCACTATATTGAGCACTTTGATCATCGGGTTGATGGCTGGGCCGGCGGTGTCTTTGTAGGGATCGCCGACGGTGTCACCGGTAATAGCGGCCTTGTGGGCATCACTTCCCTTGCCTCCATAATTACCTGCCTCAATGTATTTTTTTGCATTATCCCAAGCCCCGCCACCAGAGGTCATGGAGATAGCAACGAAAAGTCCGGTAACAATCGAGCCAACCAACATTCCGCCCAGGGCGACCGGTCCCAAAATAAATCCGACCAGAATAGGTGCGATGATCGGTATTAAGGCCGGCGCAATCATTTGCTTAATGGCGCTTCCGGTAACGATATCTACACACTTGCCATATTCCGGCTTGCCACTACCGTCCATGATGCCTTTTATCTCTCTGAATTGCCGACGAACTTCTTCCACCACTTTCCCGGCGGTCTTGCCGACCGCTTCCATACAGAGTGCCCCGAAATAATAGGGAAGTAGTCCGCCCAAGAAAAGTCCGGCAATTAGCAACGGATCCTCTAGAGTGAAATTGAGGCGGACTCCAGCGCTTGCGAATTCCTGCGTGAAAGAAGAAAACAAAACCAAGGCGGCGAGTCCGGCCGAACCGATAGCATAACCTTTAGTGACGGCCTTGGTAGTATTGCCGACGGCGTCCAGCGCATCAGTGATAGTCCGCACTTCTTTTGGAAGGTCAGCAGTTTCAGCGATGCCTCCGGCATTGTCCGTAATTGGTCCGTAAGCGTCGATAGCAATAATAATGCCAGCCATGGAAAGCATCGACATCGCGGCGATCGCAATGCCGTAAAGTCCCGCAAAATGAAACGAAAGAAGAATTCCGAAGGTAATAACAATGACCGGCCAGGCGGTTGATTTCATGGAAATCGCCAGTCCTTGAATTATGTTAGTGCCGTGTCCCGAGGTAGAAGCATTGGCAATGGACTTAACCGGGGCAAATTTTGCAGAAGTAAAGTAGTCGGTGATAACCACCAAGAGTCCGGTCACGACGAGCCCAACTAACGATGCGAAAAAAAGATTAGCAACACTGTAAAGCCCGTTGTCTCCCATCAGCATCTTGGTAATCGGATAAAAGGCCACTCCGGAAATTATTCCGGTAGCAACCAAGCCTTTGTATAGCGCATTCATTATATTCTCTGATTTTCCCAGGCGCACAAAAAAAGTTCCTACAATCGATGCCAGAGCGGCAATGCCGCCGAGAGCCAGAGGAAAGAGCAGAGCATTTAAGGAATCAGGAAAAATAAGTGAGCCCAGGAGCATCGCCGCGATAGAGGTGACCGCATATGTTTCAAAAAGGTCCGCTGCCATGCCGGCGCAATCACCGACGTTGTCGCCGACATTGTCCGCAATAAAGGCGGCATTTCTCGGATCATCTTCCGGAATGCCCGCTTCCAGTTTGCCAACCAAATCCGCTCCCACATCGGCTGCTTTAGTAAAAATTCCTCCTCCCAAACGAGCAAAAATTGAAATCAAAGATCCGCCGAAACCGAAACCGATGAGCGTTTTCACGTCGCCGCTAAAAATAAAAGACAAAGTAACTCCTAAAAGGGAAAGCCCGACCACTAAAAGTCCGGTGACCGAGCCGCCGGCGAAAGCCAAGGCCAAAGCTTGCCGGAGGCCTGTTTTGGCCGCTTCCGCAGTTCGCACATTGGCTCGTACCGATACGTTCATGCCGACATATCCCGCGAGGCCGGAGAGAATTGCTCCAAAAATAAATCCAGAAGCCACGGTCCAGCCCAAGGCCGGAATGAAACCCATCAAAAGGAATAAAATAACTGCGATGACGGCAATACTTCGGTATTGCCTATTGAGATACGCCGTGGCGCCTTCTTGGATGGCTCGGGCGATTCCCTGCATTTTTTCATTACCCGCGCTTTTTTTTAATATTCTTTGGGCAACAACGAGACCGTAGACAATCGAGATTACCGAACTAATAATTACAAACAATAAAAAATTATTCATATGTTTGATTTATTAATAATTTATTCTAATTTTTTTTCTTTTCCTTCTTTTTTACCCGCACCTTCGATGGTGCCGTCGCCTTTAATATCGATTCGCCAGCCAGTTAGTTTGGCTGCCAAGCGAACATTTTGTCCGGACTTGCCAATGGCCAGTGACAACTGATCGTCCGCAACTTCCACGGTTGCCTTATGTTCCTTTTCGTCGATTATAATGGAAATAACTTTTGCCGGAGAAAGAGAATTAGCAACAAAAACCTTGGGGTCCTCCGACCACGGAATTATATCAATTTTTTCTCCGCCGAGCTCGCTGGTAATGGTATTAACACGGGTTCCTTTCTGCCCGACGCAGGACCCGACCGGATCGATGTGTTCATCATTTGAAGACACGGCGATTTTTGAACGCGCTCCGGCCTCCCGGGCGATGGCTTTTATTTCCACCACTCCGCTCTCAATTTCCGGTGCCTCAATAGCAAAAAGCTTTTCAATAAATTTCGGGTGCGTGCGGGAGAGACGCAGGTTTATGCCTCGCGGGCTATCCTCCACTTGATATAGGTATGTCCGAATACGCTGGCCACGCTCCAGATATTCTCCTGGTATCTGTTCTTCAGAGGGTAGAATTCCGGTGGCGCGGTTAAAATCAATGTAGGCGTTGCCTCTCTCTATTTTCTGCACAATGCCAGAGACGATTTCTCCTTCCTTCCCGCCGTATTCATCAATAATGGAAGTTCGCTCTGCCTCCCGGATTTTCTGAATGATTACTTGCTTGGCGGTCTGCGCGGCAATGCGACCATAATCGTCTTTGTGTTCCAGTGGAAAAATTATTTCATCGTTTAACTCCGCCCCTTTTTTTATTTTTTTCGCATCCTCGAGCATGATGTGATGCTCTGCGTTAAAACGCACGCGCTCATCAACCTCACCCGGCCCTTGGCCGCCCTCTCCTGGCAGGAGAGGGATTGGGGATGAGGTTTCTTCATCTAGGCGCGCAATACTTTCATCTACTACAATTTTTACTTGGTAAAAATTAGCTTTGCCGGTGTCTAGGTCGAATTTGGCGCGAATGATTTGCCCTTTCTTGCCGTAATCCTTCTTATAAGCGGCGGCCATGGCTTGTTCGATGGCATCCAGTATCTTTTCTTTCGGAATTTTCCTCTCTTCCTCTAACTGCTCGAGTGCACTCTTGAATGTTTTTAGATCTAACATAGTGATTTTATTTAATTTTTTATAAAAAAAAGCCCTGTTCTGACAGGACTCGTACAGAGAGAATGCTATCACAAGAGGGCATCGAATGCAAGTTATCCACACACAATTTGAATGTTCTCTATGTTGCCGTAGTATAATTTGCTTAGTATGGAAACAGACACCGGCCATAAGCTCAATCCTCTCTATGTTTTGATAGTTGTCGTGGTGCTCGGTGGTCTTGCCTACTTACTGATTGTGTTTAAAATTAACACTCCTTACCAGGTTATTACTCCCGACAATTATCCGGAGGGCGCAAAAATTTCCTTGTATCAAGGTCTGCCGCCCGGCTTCCCCTCCGATGTAATTTTGGAGGACAAAGAGCTCGATTATTCCGGTTCAGTAAAGTCCGCGGATGGCAGGACGCGCACTACAGTTTCCTATATTTCGGATTCTACCTTGTCCAATTTGGTGGAAATATATCAGACGTCCTTGAGAGCTAATGGCTGGGAAGTTTCCGTGCTGGCTAGTTCTCCCAAAATGGCAATAATCAAGGTCTTGAAAGGGCAGAAACAGGTTTTGATTTCCCTTGCTCCGCTCCAAGACAAAGTTATGCTTACTTTTCGATACGAAAATTAGTAAATTTTATGCATAAATTTAAATTTCTACAATCTTTCGTTTTAATAATCAGTGTTCTGGCGTCCGGTTTATTGCTCTCTCCCAAAATATCTGACGCGGCCTCTTGCTCGCTTGATGTTGATGTCGATGGTTCCGCGGTCTCTTTTTCCTGGCAAGTTGGTAATTACGGCGGGGAAGAGACCTATATTGTTGAAATAGATGTGCCCGGTTACGGTACGATAACCAATGCTTACGATGACCCCTCTGGCAAATCCGGCACTATCGCTGTCGCTAATTTTCCTGACGGCTCTTGGAATGCAACAGCCAATATAAAAACGCCAGAATGGATTACCGGCGGGTTTGAATGCTCGGCCAGCGCTTCTTTCACTACACCCTATATCCCGCCGCCGCCTCCACCGACGACTTGCCAGGACTCGACGGCAACTAATTTTAATGACTCGCTCCCTTGCCGATATTCTTATCCATCCGATCCCAAGGATCCCGATTGCGGCCGCAGTTCGACCGTCGATTATAGTCCCGAAATGGATGTAGGAGTCAATACGCCTTTTACTATTATTTGGGATGTGACTTGGGAAGAAGAGGAACCGGAGCCCTTTGACGGAGGTGTTAGCTACCTGGTGCGGCTTCTGCGCAATGGGCAGGAAGTGTTTTCGGACACTACTGGCATTACTTCCTATTCATATACTGAAAGCGGAGGCATAAGTTCGCAAACGATATATACAATAGAAGCGACAACTAGTGCCATTTTTACTTGTCCCAACGGTAACACTTTTACCGGAACTATTACTGCCAGTACAGATACTCCGCCCCTGCCTTCCGGAGCGCAATGCAGCATAAATGCTTTTACTGCCGACAGCGTCCCGCTTTATAATTTCGGCACAACCTTGAGATTTTCTTTAAGTGGCAATTTCCCATGGTGGATAGAAGAGGTGGGCGGGTCGTCGCCGCCGATACCGGAATCAGGTTACGGCTCGGATGAAGTATATACCGGCAATCTAATCGGACCGCGTCTTTACCGGCTAAATTGCGGGAATACCTATCTGGACTTACCAGTTGTACCCGCCAGTCAATGCCTAGATGATGCCCTGATTACTGTTACTAGGCCCTTGCCGGCGACCATGACACCGGGCCAGACAGATTATTTTATTTTGAATTCTCTCAATACCGGAAACACTTGGTGGTGGCATGGCACTATATATAGAATTTTTAAAATAGCCGGAAGCTTACCTACTGTCCCGACCGAATATGGTCTACCATATTCTATCCCTCCCGGTGGCAGCACCAATGATTCGTATGAGGCGTATAATTTTTCCGTGACCGCTCCTTCTACGCCGGGTTCTTATTCGGCAAGTTTTCAAATGAGCCATACGGGCACTACCTGGGGAGATTATCAAGATGGCAGTGGAAATATATGCGGTGTCACCGAGGGCGATGGCACCGGCGGTGGCCCTTTTGGCAATGTCTTAACCGTTAGCACGGAAGTAGTTGCGGCCGGAAGTATGTCCGGCACCGTTGGCGCCGGTTATTGCGATGTTCCTGTAGGAGCAAATACTTGTCAAAGCACCATAACTTGGAACGTAACAAATCCTGTTAGTGTTGGTAACTCTGCAGTTACTACCCCAAACCCAACACCTCCTCCTACCAGTATTACGGTTGCAACAGGGGATTCGGGTTCAACGACTTACCCCATCACCCTTAACCCAGCTTCAGGATTAGGGAGTATCCACCTTTTTCTTTATAACAATAGTGTAGAGCTGGACGACGACTGGGGCAATGCGGCTTGCATATCCGGCAGTACTTGGGATGGAGATTCGTGTGAATTACCCGCACCAGTCGACGGCGGCTGGAGCGACTGGGGGGCCTGCAGTGTCTCCTGTGGCGGAGGAACCCAGACACACACTTGTACCAGCCCTCCTCCGTCTGGCGGCGGGGCCAATTGCTCGGGCGCCTCTTCACAAAGCTGCAATACACAGGCATGCACTGCTACTGACGATGAAATCGGACCGGGAGACGACCCGGGCGATAATGAACAATGCATCGATATCGGAAGCGGGGCCCAGACACAGATAACTGCGGGCGAATGTACTGATATCTGCTGGAGATGCTCTGATGGAGCCAGCAAGGCTCTTATAAACGGGGTAGACGCTCCCTCCGCACCCCCCAACTCCCTCACATCCGGAACGATGGAAGTATGCCCCATTGTGGATACTCAATATCATTTATCCTGCCCAGGCGGTAGCGACAGCGACGGCGACGACACGGACGATACGACCGTCAAGGTAAAAAGACAGCCATTCTTTCAGGAAGATTAAAACACTCAACAAAAAAATCCCCAGAATGTCTCTTGGGGATTTTTTTGTTATACTGTATGCATGCAAATCAACGAGGATCAGTTGCAGAAATTTGTTTTGGACTCGGGCCTTATATCCAAATCGGACTTTGACGTTATTACCAAGAAGGCGAAGAGCAAAAATCAAAAGGTAGAGGATGCTCTGCTAGACAGTGGCAAAATATCCGAAAAGGATCTTAAAAGAATGCAGGCCTTTATTCTGGGCATTCCCTACGTGGATTTAAGCGCCCAGAAAATTGATTTTGCCATTCTCTCCATGATTCCCGAGCCGATTGCCCGGAATTACAATATTATTGCCTACAAAAAAAGCGAGACCGGCCTAGAGGTGGCCATGCTCGACGTGGATGACTTACCGGTAATCGATTTTATAAAAAAACGTTCCGGCCTTAAAATTTTACCTCGGCTTACTGATCCGGATTCCATTAAGGCCATGCTCGTTCAATATCGAAAAAGTTTGCAGGTTGAATTCGGCAATATTATCCAGAAGGAATCGACTTCGCTCAAGCCCTCGGTGGATGAGGGAGAAAAATCAGAAAAAGAATTAAAGGAAATGGCGGAGGATCTGCCGGTCATAAAAATAGTGGATTCTCTCATTTTTCACGCTATCTTGCAAAATGCTTCCGATATTCATATTGAGCCCGGTGAAAAAGAACTTGCCATCCGCTATCGAATCGATGGAATACTGCATGATGCCATGATGCTAGATAAAGTTGCCGGCGCGGGCATCACCGCTCGTATTAAAGTTCTAGCCAATTTAAAATTAGATGAAAAGCGTCTGCCCCAAGATGGCCGCTTCAAAATTGATCAAAATGGCGAGAAAATTTCCTTTCGTGTTTCTACATTGCCCACTTTTTTTGGCGAAAAAACAGTTATCCGGCTTCTCAAGGAAAATACCCACGGATTCTCTCTGGAGACCTTGGGTTTTCATGGAGAGGCACTGGAGATAATTCATGAATCACTCCGATTAAAAACAGGCATGGTGCTGGCGACCGGGCCCACCGGGAGTGGTAAGACCACTACCCTCTATACAATGATTGAAATTTTAAATAAACCAGAAGTAAATATTTCCACGGTAGAAGATCCGATTGAGTATCAAATGCCCCGAGTGAACCAAACACAGGTAAAGCCGGAAATTGGCCTGACTTTTGCCAACGGTCTTCGTTCGCTCTTGCGTCAGGATCCGGACATCATCATGGTGGGGGAAATTCGCGACGGTGAAACGGCCGGGCTCGCGATCAATGCGGCGCTTACTGGTCATTTAGTGCTCTCGACCGTCCACACCAACTCCGCGGCGGGAGCCATTCCGCGACTCATGGATATGGGCGTAGAGCCGTTTCTCATCACTTCCACCATCAAGACCATTATTGCTCAACGATTGGTGCGACGGCTCACTGCTACAAAAGAAAAATATTTTTTGTCAGAAGCGGAAACAAAAAATCTGACGAAATTGGTTGACCTGGATCGCATGCTTTCGCTTCTGAAGAAAGAAAAAATAATTGATCCGAAAATTTCTTGGGAGAAAATTCCTTTCTATCGGGCGGTGCGATCGAGCGAATCAGAGGATGGTTATTCCAACCGGATCGGTATCCACGAAGTTCTCAAAGTCACCACCACTCTTCGGGAAATGATGCTCAAGGGCGCCTCCCAAGATGACATCGAGGTCCAAGCGAAAAAAGAAGGAATGATGACCATGCTCGAAGACGGAGTTTTTCAGGCAGTTTTGGGAGTAACCACTTTGGAAGAAGTATTTCGTGTTGTTTCCGAATAGAAAATAAAATCAAAAATGCTCTTTACTTATAAAGCAAAATCAAAAGACGGATCAATTGTGGAGGGACTGATGGATTCTCTGGATCGTTTCTCTCTCGGTCGAGAGCTTCGATCCCGCGGAAATATTCCCGTATCGATTACCGAGAAAAAGACCAACCCATTTAACGTTGTTGCTTTTTTAGAACATCTTCTAGAACGAGTCAAAACGGCAGAGCTAATCATTCTTACAAAAAATTTAAGCGGCATGATCAAAGCCGGGCTTTCTTTATCCAGAGCCCTTTCTGTTTTACAGAAACAGACAAAAAATGTCACTCTCCGCAAAGTTCTGATTTCAATCGATGATGATATTAACTCTGGAGGAACCCTCTCGTCGGCTCTGGCTAAATTTCCCAATGTTTTTTCCAAACTTTTCGTATCCATGACAAGGGCTGGGGAGGAGTCCGGAAATCTAGCTGGCGCCCTTTCAGATATAGGTTTAAATCTAGAAAAATCATACGCTTTGACGAGAAAAGTAAGGGGCGCGCTCATTTACCCTGGCGTAATTTTTTCGGCCATGATTGTGATTGGAGTTTTAATGTTTGCCTTCGTGGTGCCGACTTTGGCCGGAACGTTCAAAGAACTCGGAGTGGAGTTGCCCCTCTCTACCCGCGTGATCATTTGGGCCGGCAATTTTTTCTCTACCCACCTCTTTTTGACCTTTGCGATCATTATTCTTTCAGCTCTTTTCTTGGTCGCGCTTGCTCGAGCAAAGTTTATGGCTAGGTATATTGATTTTGTGATAGTGCGACTGCCACTCATTGGTACTTTAGCCAAAGAACTAAATACTGCCCGGACTGCCCGCACAATGTCGTCCTTACTTCTGGCTGGAGTATCCATCACTCACGCCGTGGAGATAACCGGCGACGTGGTGCAAAATGTTTATTACAAGGAAATTTTAAGTGCCGCAAAAAATGCGGTGGAGAAAGGCGCCCCGTTTTCCTCCAGTTTCAAAGACAATCCCAAGCTCTATCCGATCATGATGTCGGAGATGATCGAAGTGGGGGAGGAGACCGGCAAACTTTCTGATATGCTACTCCAGGTAGCGCTATTCTATGAAGATGAAATTGAGAATAAAACCAGAAATCTTTCCACCATTATTGAGCCGATACTTATGGTCGTCATTGGTTCAGGAGTCGGTTTTTTCGCTATTTCGATGATCTCACCGCTTTATTCGATTTTAGACGACATTAAATAATGAATTCTTTTTATAAAAAAGGCGTCTCCATCATCGAAATTCTCATCGTCCTGGCGGTGATTGGCATCTTGATGGCTGTCGTTCTTCCCCAATTTTCAAAAATGAGAGAAAGCCAAGTTCTAAAAAGCGCTGTGGGCGACATCTCCTCGGCCCTAGGCAAGGCCCGGGGGCAGACGCTGGCCTCGGTTGATTCTTCGGAATATGGAGTGCACTTTGAGTCCGATCGGGTTATAATTTTCAAGGGGAAAGTTTTTTCTGCAGGAGCCCCAGACAATGAAAGAATCGACATCGCTGCTCCGGCTGGTATCACCAATATTAACTTAGGAGCAAGCGGTGGGGTGGTGGATGTTTATTTCAACCGCCTTTCCGGAGCTCCGAGTGCCATCGGCACGGTTACGGTTACCATCGTTTCTTCTTTTCCCATTATTTCAAAAATTATTACCCTATCTTCCACCGGCGTAGTGAGCGTCAACTAGAAAAATGAAAAATCCTTTTACCAATCAAAAAGTAATTACCGTTCCGAAAAATCTAGGATTTTTAATGGTTGAGGTGCTCGTGGTAGTTGCCATTATTACTGGAGCGGTTTTGGTGGCCATGGGGGTCGCGCAAAAATCTATCTACGTTTCCCGCCAGGCCTTGCACACACAGCAAGCCGCATTTTTACTTGAAGAAGGAGCAGAGGGGGTAAGAATAATTCGAGATAATGGCTGGGACAATATTTCCTCACTTACCTTTGATTCGGATTATTATTTAGTGTTTGACGGGGGAACTTGGATTTTGTCTACTACTTCCAACACCGTCGGAATTTTTACTCGCAAAGTCAACGTATCAGCAGTAAATCGTGATAATGTAACCGGTGACATTTCTGGCGAGGGAACAGAAGACGCTGGTAGCAGATTAATTACGATTACTGTATCTTGGCTTGAAGGCGGAACTACGGTGACAAAAACTTTACCCCTTTATATTATGGATATTTTTTCATGACCCTCAATAGCAAAAAAAAATGTGGTTACTCTACGCTCGAACTTCTTTTTTACATTTCACTCTTCGCGCTCCTATCGATAGTGGTTATTGATTCACTGGTCACCATGACGAAGGCCTTCAGGGAAACCTCCCTCAATGCTGATTTGGCCGAGAGCGGTTCTATCGCTGAAAGAATGGTTCGGGAAATTAGGCAGGCCACTGGTGTGAGTTCCATCAGTGGGACGAGCCTGACCTTAAACACCAAAGATGCCAATGGTGCTGACAAAACAGTCCAATTTTTGCTTTCCGGTTCCAATATTCAGTTTTTGGAAAATAATGTTCTAACCGGGAATTTGAATCCGGCCGGTATCTTGGTCATAGGTCTTAATTTCACGCAAATAAATACCCCGATCGGCCTAGCGGTCAAATTTTCTTTTACAATTAGATCCACTCGTGATTCCCAAAACCACACTTATGACTTTTATGACACCGCGGTGCTACGAGGCCATTATGGAACTTAATTTGTATGAAAAAAGATTTTAAAAATATAAAGACAAATGGGGGAGCGGCGATGCTTATTGCTATTATTTTCTTCCTCTTTATTTCCTTAGCGATCATTGCTGGCCTGGTTTCTCCCACCATCCGGGAGTTCAAAATAGTTGCAGACACAGTTCGCTCCAAACAAAGTTTCATTCTTTCGGAATCAGGGATCGAAGATGCGTATTATCGATTAAAAAATGCAAAACCGATCGATTCCCCCACTTCTCTCACTTTAAATGATAACACCGCCACTACTGTCATTACCGATTCCGGATACAACGAAAAGACCATCACTTCCCTGGGCGATGTTTCTCTGCGTCAGCGCAAGAGCGAACTCATACTCGGCACGGGGGACGGCTTCTCCTTCAATTATGGAATGCAGATTGGTAATGGCGGATTAGAGATGTCTAATGCTGCGACGATAAATGGTAGTGTCTATGTTAATGGCGATATCATGGGTAACAATAGTCCTAATATTACAGGTAGTGCTATAGCTGCTGATCGCACTACGGAAGTTATTAATCAAATAAATGATACCGGCACACCGACAGATACAATTCAATTTGGCACTACTACTAGCACCCAGGATGCCGCGCAGAGTTTTACCGTGACTACCTCTGATGTTGCGACTCAAGTTGCTGTATATATTAAAAAATCTGGTACTCCGGGTAAGATACACGTTAGGATTACTACGAACGCAAGTGGCAAGCCGGCAATTAGCTCTTTGACCACCGGCACAATCTTAGCTACCAATGTGACGACTTCTTATGGCTGGGCCACAACTGTTTTATCGGGAAGCGTGACTCTTATACCAGGTACCACCTACTGGCTGGTTTTGGATACGGGTGTTAGCAGCTCTTATTATATTTGGGGAGCAAACAATGCAGGCTACGCAAATGGTTTGGGTAAAATTGGGCAATACGGGACTACCACCTGGAACAATACTAGCCCTTCAGGCCTGGATGCTTTCTTTAAAATTTATTTAGGTGGGGTGAATTCTACAATAAATCACGTGACTATCGGTCAGAATGGTATCGGCATCGCTTCGGCGCATAATGTCACTGAGACAACAGTTGCGGGCAATTTATATTGTCAGACCGGCAGTGACAACAATAAAAGCTGCGATACTTCCCAGGGCGATCCCCCGCCGCTTAATTTCCCAATTTCTGAAGCCCAAATACAGGAATGGAAAGATGAAGCTCTTCTTGGTGGAACTCAAACCGGAAATATTAATTTAACCAACAGTGAAACTCTCACAGTTGGTCCCCAAAAAATCGTTGGTAATTTAAACATGAGTAATAATACAATTCTGACGGTTACAGGCACCCTCTGGATTACCGGGAATATTAATTTATCCAACAACGCGATAGTTCGGCTTGCGAGCGCTTATGGTTCGGGGAGCGGAATGATTATTTCCGACGGGACGGTTTCTACTTCTAATTCCGCTACTTTTAATGGTTCTGGAACTAGCGGCAGTTATTTTATGATGCTTACTACTTCAACTGCGGCTGGGGCAATAACCATTGACAACAGCGCCGGCACAGTCATTCTCGTGGCTCCTTACGGGAAAATTAACTTTTCTAATACCGCTAGCGCCAAAGCAGTGATTGCCAAGACTGTAAGCATGTCCAACTTTTCCTCATTAATTTATGAATCTGGTTTAGTGAACCAGAATTTCGTGAGTGGTCCCTCCGGCGGCTGGAATATAAAAACCTGGCAAGAGATAGAATAAAAATATGAAAAGGAAAATAATTATCGGCAATTGGAAAATGAACCCAAATACAGGCAAAGTTGCGTCAAAGTGGTTCCAAGAAGCAGCTAGATTGGTTTCCAGGTCAAAAAAAACTGAAATTGTGATTTGCCCGCCGTTTATTTATTTGGATAATTTATCTAGAATCAGGACTAGTAAAATAAAATTAGGCGCACAGGATACTTTCGCGGAGAATCCGCCAGCCGGCGGAGGGCCCTTTACCGGAGAAGTTTCTAGCGAAATGCTTTATAACCTCGGAGTCGGGTATGTCATCTTGGGGCATTCTGAGCGCCGAGCGTTCGGCGAGAACAACCAAATAGTCAATAAAAAAATCAAAGGGGCTCTCTCTGCCGGGCTTCGACCGATTGTCTGTGTAGGGGAGGAAGAAAGGGATGAGAGCCACAAGTATTTTGATATTGTAAAAAAGCAAGTAAAAGAATGTCTGGCCGGAATTTCTAGAGATTCATTTCATAAAATCATTCTTGCCTACGAACCCATCTGGTCTATCTCGACAACCAAGGCGAGACGCGACGCCGTCCCAGATGATTCCCGAGAGATGGCGGTGTTTATCAGAAAAACCCTCTCCGATATTACGACTCCGGCCATTGCTAACAAGGTTCGTATTCTCTATGGCGGTTCAGTGAATGAGCGCGACGCGGAAGGATTTCTCCGAGATGGCAGGGTGGATGGGGTTCTCGTCGGTCAGGCCTCACTTTCTGTAGAGAAGTTCATAGAAATTGTACGCATATGCGAAGCATTAAAGAACTAAAAAATCTCGAGGGCAAGCGAGCACTGGTGCGGGTAGATTTCAACTTACCTATAAAAAACGGTGTTATCGGTGACGATTTCAGAATAAAAAAAACCTTACCCACACTGGAATTTTTGCTCGGCAAGGGAGCGGCACTGACGTTAGTTACCCATTTAGGAAAGGATGGTAATGCAAGTATTGAACCGGTAATTAAGCGATTTTTTAAAATCTCTAAATTTTCGAAAGATAAAATAAAATTTTTCCCTAACGTGCGCAAGTTTCCAGGAGAAGAAAAAAATGATCCAGAATTTGCCAAAGAACTGGCTCGAGAGGGCGATATTTACGTCAATGACGCATTTCCGGTCTCACATCGTGCACATGCTTCTATCGTGGGCGTGCCAAAGTATCTGCCGTCCTACGCCGGGCTCCAGCTCGAAGAAGAAGTGAAGAATTTGTCCATTGCATTTAAAAACCCGGAGCACCCGTTCCTTTTTATCCTAGGCGGAGCGAAGTTTTCTACTAAATTACCTTTAATTGAGAAATATTTAGAGCTGGCGGACCATGTATTTATCGGTGGAGCGCTAGCCAATAATTTTCTCAAGGCGCAAGGTTATGAGGTGGGGAAATCACTCCTGGATGATTCGAGTTATGACCTTCAGAAAATTTTGACCAATAAAAAAGTAATTGTTCCGGAGGATGTTGTAGTGCAATCCGGCGACAAATTGGTTAGCAAAGAATTGAAAGATACCCAGAGCGATGACGCCATTGTCGATATTGGGGAGAAAACGATAAAAAAGTTGACGCCCTATATTAAAGATGCCAGATTGATTCTCTGGAATGGCCCGCTCGGCAAATACGAGATAGGCGGAGAAGTTGGAACAAAAAAAATTTTGCAATTAGTGGCGGATTCAGAAGCCAAAAGCATCATCGGCGGAGGGGATACCGTCGCCCTAATTTCGCAAATGAGCAGCGAAGACAAATTTACCTTCGTCTCCACTGGTGGTGGCGCCACTTTGGATTTTCTCGCCAACGGCACCTTGCCCGGCATCAAAGCGCTGCAATAATTTTTTTAACTACCTCGTTTGCTTCACCATTTTTGTATTGCTTCGTAGGAAATTGAGGCTGACCGTCGTTAAAATTTCTGGGTATCAAATGAAGATGAAAGTGCGGCACATCCTTGCCAACAATAGAAATCATAACGTAGTCGCAACCGACCCCATTCTTCAGCGCCCGCATCAGTTTTTTGGCCAGCTTAAAAATTCCTGAAATTGTTTCATCATCTGCGTCCTGCATCCAAACAATATGCTGCTTGGGTATTATCAAAAGATGCCCGTCCGAAACCGGATGGATATCCAGAAAAGCGATAAAATTAGCATCCTCGTATACTTTACTTGAAGAAATTTCCCCGTTTGCAATTTTACAGAAAACGCATGTTTCCATCCCGGTACTAAAATTTTAATTATAATATTTATCGTTATGCCCCTTACCATAAAATTTAGTACGGGACATGTGTTAATATTATATCATGGAATTGCTGGACACGATTTTGAAACGACGAGGGATTATTGGTGAAGAAGAAAGAGAAATCTTCCTAAATCCAAGTTATAAAAGAGACCTGCATGATCCGTTTTTAATGCGCGATATGGAGAAGGCCTGCGTTAGAATCTTCGAGGCAGTAGAGAATAAAGAAAAAATTGTAATCTATGCGGACTATGACTGCGATGGCATCCCGGGGGCAGTTATTTTAAATGATTTATTCAAACTAATAAATTATTCAAACTACGAAGTTTACATTCCCCAGAGGAATTCGGAGGGCTATGGACTTAATCTGGATGCGATAAAACAGTTTGCGGAGGCAAAAGTGAAACTGCTAGTAACAATTGATTTGGGAATTACAGCCGTAGCCGAAGTGGCGCAAACGGAAGTGGACGGGATTGATGTCATTATAACTGACCATCACTTACCCCCGGAAAATTTACCAAGGGCTTTTGCAATCTTAAATCCAAAAGTAGACAACCCCGCTTTACCCCGTCAGGGCGGGGCGAGCGGGGCAAGCTACCCCGAAAAACATTTATGCGGTGCTGGAGTCGTGTTTAAACTAGCGCAAGGATTCATAAAAAAATACAGGGAGTATTTTAAGATTAAAGAGGGCGCAGAGAAATGGATGCTCGACATGGCGGGCTTAGCTACGCTCGCCGACCGAGTGCCACTTTTGGGCGAAAACCGGGCCATTGCCTACTTCGGTCTAAAAGTTTTGCGCAAATCGCCCCGGCCGGGATTCCAAAAACTTCTAGCCAAAATGAAAATTGAGCAGAAATATTTAACTGAAGATGACGTTGGTTTTATGCTCACCCCTCGTATCAATGCCGCATCCCGCATGGACGATCCCATGCGCGCCTTCGAACTTCTTTCAACAGGAGATGAAAGAGAAGCAGGAGCGCTGGCGGATCATTTATCCAAAATTAATGATGCAAGGAAGACTATTGTTACCAGCATTATGCGTGAGGTTAATAAGAATTTCGAAAAACGTCCGCCTAAGGATGTAATAGTGATAGGTAATCCTGCTTGGCGGGTCGGTGTCTTGGGCCTAGTGGCTGGGAAAATGTCAGATGAGTACAAAAAACCAGTTTTTGCATGGGGTAAGGATGAGAACGATCTGATTAAAGGCTCCTGCCGCTCGGACGGCTCCGTGTCAGTAGTGGAATTAATGACGGCAACTAGTGAATTTTTTACTGAATTCGGCGGGCATGAATTGGCAGGTGGGTTTACAGCTGTCTCGGAGAAAATTCATTTCTTGGAAGAAGCTCTTTCTGTTAGTTGGGGCAAGGTAAAGAAGGACAAAGAAGACGACGATGTTTCTTATGACATCAAAACAGGCCTTGATACCGTAAATATGAAAAGTTGGAAAGAAATTTCTTTTCTGACCCCATTCGGCACTGGCAACGAGAAACCCACTTTCCTTTTCGAGAATGTGAAAATAGAAAAAATTAAAAAATTCGGGAAAAATGGGTCCGGCGAACATATAGAGATTATTTTCTCCGATTCCTTCGGCCGAGCCAAGGCAATTTCTTTTTTCTCCGGCCACGATTCTTTCAGGGTCCCGCTTGAGGAGGGCAAAAAAGCGAATTTGTTGGCCACTTTCGATCTATCTAGATTTCGCGGGCGGGAAGAGCTTCGTCTTCGGATTGAAGATATTTTCTAAAATAACCTTTTAAATAAAGCTTTTTCTCCTAAATTCCACTCCTTGACTCGCGTAGAGAGAGAGAGTATTATTTGTTTATTATTATTTAAAATAAAAATCATGCCTGACCCAAAACCAAATCTTAATCCTCAAGAAAAAAAAAGAAAGATAAAGTTATAACTCTCCCCGATCGCGAAGAAATGCTGAAACGCTTATTAAGCGTGAGCAATGAACCTCATTTCCAGGAAAGATTTTATCCTATTCTTTTGGAAAGTGCAGGTGGGGAGCTTAGAGCACCGGGTGTGGTTGTGATGTTTGCTCTTGCTATTCATGATTATACAGAAGGTATGCCTCCGATGATTGAGCAGTCAGTGTATATGATGGTACCACGATTTGTAGATGCACTTATTGATGATAAAGAAGTGGCCAAGCAAGCGAAAGACTTCCTTGCAAGCGCCACTTCACGGGACAATAGGAAATAGTTGATTTCCTTCAAGATTTGCATGTTAATATACTCTGCGATAGCAGAAATACTTAACATTACTATTTGTCAAAGTTATGGGATTTTGCAAGTTTAAAGGTTTTGATTGCGCTTTTTAGCCTAATTTTTTCTATATAATCCATAAATTGTTTCGGCAAAGGAGAAGGCCCAACCCAAACGCTTTTCTGGATCATTTTATAATTGAACTTTTTGAGATGCCAGCGAAACCACTCTCTTTCTGCTTTTTGTTTTTCGGGTATATCAAACATGACCATCAGATTTTTAGGCGCATCTTTCTTAAAAATATTAGGAAATTTTTTTAATGAATTAATTTTCATTCGCATATATTCCCTACCCCCAGGAGTAATATGCCAGCACTGGTCATAATTTTCTATAAATCCCCGATTTTTCATTTGGGACATAGTTGACCTTATTGTATTATCAGATTTATTTTTGAATTGCGGAATACCAAACATATTAGTCCGCACACCTTTATATGAGAGGGAAGTATTCCACATTGATTTTAGTATTTCATATACAAGTTCCATAAACTCATTCTATCATATTATATTAAATATGTTAATTAACTCTGCTATCGCTGATTATATTAACATTAGTAAAAGAAAAGAGAGTTTGATAGAATATCGGGGTGAAGTCAGATAAAATCATTATTTATACTGATGGAGCGGCAAAAGGGAATCCTGGTAGGGCTGGATGGGGGGCAGTCATTATGTTCCATAATGACAAGTTAAAAGTTGGAAGTGAAAAGTCGAAAGTATTAGAGATTGGAGGTGGGGTGGAGCATGCGACGAATAATATTATGGAACTCACCGCCCCGATAGAGGCGATGAAATTTTTGAAGAAAAAAAAGATAAGTGGGCAAATTGAAATTATATCGGACTCTAAATACGTAATTTTAGGAATTACAGAGTGGATTGATAATTGGATGCAAAATAATTGGCGCAATGCCAACAAAAAGCCGGTTATGAACCGCGAACTGTGGGAAGAATTATATAAATTAAACCAGGAATTAAAACCCAAGTGGACCTATGTGAAAGGCCATCATGAAGATAAATATAACCACCGTGCGGATGCCATAGCCCAGGGCTTTGCTCAAGGCGAATCGGTGAAATTAAGAAAATAAATATGCAGGATAGAATTTTCTATTCAACGTGTTTCGGGTTTGCGGTAGGGGTATTGGTGCGATCTTTGATATTTGTGAATTTATATGTGGCTCTCTGGCTTGGAACGATAGGGTTTTTGATAATGCTGATATTTTTAATCAGTATGAACCGGTGGGGAATTATATTCTGCGTTTTTGTTTTAACTTTTTCGCTCGGAATTTTAAGGTTTCATATGGCGGATTCATCCGCCTTAAATTCCGCCGGAATTTTGGTGGACAAGGTTGGCGAAAAAGTTTCTTTAACGGGACAAATCATTGACGAGCCGGATATTAGAGAAAATAATCAAAAATTAACTGTTGAAGCGGGGGAAGGCGAAGAAAAAACCAAAATTCTCGTTACAACGAACTTTAGCGAGGACTTTGAATATGGGGACGAAATTAATTTTTCGGGGAAATTGGAGCATCCGGAGAATTTTATCACTGATCAGGGTAAAGATTTTGATTATATAAATTATTTAAGAAAAGACGGAATTTATTACGTAATGAATTACGTAAATATCGAGATTGTTTCTAGGGGAAATGGCAATTTTATCAAAAGTGCCCTCTTTGGAATCAAAGAAAAATTTTTGCAAAAAATGAATTTAGCCATTGGCAGTCCGGAAAATCTTCTGATGGGCGGACTTATTTTGGGAGAAAAGTCCGCCTTCAATGAATCCTTGCGACAGAGCTTTGTCGATACGGGGACCATTCACATTGTCGCGCTCTCTGGCTACAATGTGACGATTGTTGCCGAGTGGTTTATGAAATTATTTTCATTTTTACCGCAAAATTTAGGTATTGGTATGGGGATACTGGCAATTTTACTTTTCGTGTTGATGACGGGAGGCAGTTCCACTGCGCTCCGCGCCGGGATAATGGCGACATTAGTGCTAATAGCCCGCGCGACGGGGAGAAATTATGACGTCGCGCGGGCGCTTATCTTGGCTGGGGTCGTGATGATCCTCATTAATCCTTTTGTTCTTGTCTTTGATGTTTCTTTCCAACTTTCTTTTATTGCTACCGTGGCGGTGATATTCTTTACACCAAGAATTGAAAAATATTTTATGTGGGTGACAACTAAATTTGAATTGCGCGACATTATTTCCGTCACTTGTGCGGCCTATATCTTTGTTCTACCTTTCATTCTTTACAAGATGGGGAATTTATCTATTGTTGCGCTGCCGGCAAACATTTTAATCCTGCCGTTTATACCTTTCACTATGATGCTGGGCTTCGTTACTGGCGCCGTCGGACTTATCTGGTATGGCCTGGGAATTCCAGCGGGCTTTATATCTTATTTATTTCTCCATTACGAGCTTGCGGTCGTTAGTTTTCTTTCACACATCCCCTTTGCCTCACTTCTAATTCCCAATTTTCCCCTTATTCTTACTATAGCCATTTACGCTTATTTTATCTATAAGCTTTTCTGGAGAAATATAAAAAGTTTCTTTAATGCTGAAGCTCCGTAAAGTAACCTTCAGCAACTTTCCAATTTAAGTTCTCAAAAAATGCTTCTATGTATTTTTTCTTCTCTGAGGTTGGGTAGTCGTAAACATATGCATGTTCCCACATATCAATGGCCAGTATCCAGCAGACGCTGTTTAGCTGGCCCACATGCTGTTCGTCTACCCAAATGTGCACAAACTGCTTCGTGTCATGATCCCAGCCGAGCACTGCCCAGCCCACGCCGCGGGTCATCGCGAGCGTTTTGAAAGAAGTGAGCCACGCGGAAAAAGAGCCAAATTCTTTCTCGATCTCTTTAGACAAGCTTCCGCTTGTGGTGAGCGGAGTTGAACCACCTTCAAAATAGCTGAAATAATATTCGTGATTTTTTATGCCGTTAAATTCAAAACTCCATCTTCGGTTAAGTTCGCCCAAGACAAAAGCATTTTTCTCTGAATCAGCCGAGAGTTCGCCGATCTTATCTATAATAGTGTTTGCGTTCTTTACGTAGCCCGCGTAGAGCTTTAGGTGCTCCTCAATATTTTTCTTCGAAATTCCCTTAAGTTCTCCAATATTAAATTTTAATTCTTCAAATTTTTTCATGCTACTATTGTAGCATGACGGACGCAAAGCGAAAAATTTACTTTTTACCCATATTTATTCTCGTTCTTTTGGTGGCTGACTCATACCTGCTTTATCTTGATTGGCGCGGCTTCCATAACCAAGGCCTCACTTTCGCCATGTTGGATATTGGTCAAGGCGACGCGCTCTTTATTGAATCGCCCTCCGGCACGCAAGTACTAGTCGATGCCGGACCACCGAGGAAAATTTTAGGGGGGCTTAAGCGGGTAATGTCACCGTTTGATAAAAGCATTGACGCGCTGATCATGACCAATCCTGACCAAGATCACATTGGGGGCTTCTCTGACGTCCTTGAGGTCTACCAAGTCGGAAGTTTTTTTGAGCCCGGAACGATAAACGACTCTAAAACTTTTCAGAATTTAAAATACGAAATAAAAAATAAAGAGATTCCGGATATTTTAGCCAAACGCGGTATGCGGCTTAATTTAGGTGGCGGCGCAGTAATTGATATTTTATTTCCGGACCGCGATGTTTTCGACTGGGCATCGAATGACGGCTCCATCGTGGCAAAATTAACTTACGGCGATACTTCGGTGATGCTCACTGGTGATGCCACTGTCAATACCGAGAAAATAATCTTAGGAGAATATTCTCCCGAGGCGCTCCAGAGCACAATTCTTAAAGTCGGACACCATGGCTCTCACACTTCCACCTCAGAAGAATTTGTGAAAGTAGTAACGCCAGAATATGCTCTGATCTCGAATGGTAGGAATAACAAATATGGCCATCCACACCAGGAAACCCTTGATACATTGGGCTCTTTTGGCACTCAAATTTTCCGGACTGATATTCTAGGCACCATCATTATGCAATCTGATGGTAAAAATGTCTCCTTTCCATCCCAAAAGTAATCATGCTAGAATGATAATATGCGCGACAAACTAGTTGAAAAATTTATCAAGGGCGAAGAAAAGAGGCAAGCGGAAGGGCTAGAACTCATTCCTTCCGAGAATTATGTGTCGCAGGATGTTCTAACGGCCAACGGTTCGGTTTTTACCAATAAATATTCCGAGGGTTACCCGGGCCGCCGTTATTATGGCGGGCAGGATTTTACCGATCAAGTGGAACGGCTCGCCATCGAGCGCGCCTGCAAACTTTTCAATTGCAAATTCGCCAACGTTCAACCGCACGCCGGCGCCCCGGCCAATATCGCCACCTATTTCGCACTCATGGAGCCAGGCGATACCATCATGGGCATGGATCTCTCTCACGGTGGGCATCTCACACATGGGCACCCAGTTACTTACATCAGCAAAATTTTCCGTTTCATTCGCTACAAAATGAAAAACGTCGATACCGGCGAGATTGACTACGACGAAATGCTAGAGGTTGCCAAAAGAGAAAAACCGAAAGTCATCATGGCCGGGTTCTCTGCTTATACTCGCGAGCTCGACTATGCTAAATTTTCCGCCATTGCTAAAGAGGTTGGAGCAATTGTTATCATGGATGCCGCGCATATAGCCGGACTTATCGCAGGGAAAGCTGCCAAGAATCCTTTTGACTACGGTTTTGATATTATTCTTACCACTACCCACAAAACTCTTCGTGGTCCGCGGGGAGGACTTATTTTAACGCGGGATAACGAAGAGATAGCAAAAAAAATCGATAAAGCGGTCTTTCCGGGATTTCAAGGGGGCCCGCTGATGAATACTATTGCCGCAAAGGCCGTTGCTTTTGGTGAAGCGCTTACTCCTGCTTTCAAGATCTATGCCGCGCAAATCATTAAAAACGCTCGCGCAATGGCAGAAGTATTTAAACGAAACGAAATACGGCTTCTATGTGGTGGAACTGACAACCACTGCGTTCTGGCTGATGTGTATAGTTCATTGGGAGTTACGGGCAAAGAGGCGCAAACGGTATTGGACGAAGTGGGAATAACGCTCAATATGAACATGATTGCGGACGACCCTCGTAAACCAATGGATCCTTCCGGTATCCGCTTCGGCACGCCGGCAATAACTACACGCGGATTTAAGGAAAAAGAATGCGCGCGGGTGGCCGAGCTTATGATCCTGACGCTCAAAAATAAAGACAACAAGAAAATCAAAGAAGCTGTGCACAAAAAAATCAAGCAGCTGGCCAAAAAATTTCCGATTCCGAAAAGCTTCGTCTAGGGCTTGACTTTAATTATACGAAAGTATATACTTTTGAATATATGGATACTACAATTTTAATTAAAACTAAAAAAGAGCTTAAAAATAAAGCCAAAAAACTAGCCGGCGAGCTCGGGCTTTCACTCGCAGATGTAGTAAATGCATCACTTAGACAATTTGTTACTAATCAAGGAATTAATATTTCCAAAATTCCCACCGAAACACTTGATGAATATTCAAATCCGGAGGAAATTTTATCCGGCCTTAGGGAATCCTTTAAAGAATTTAGATAGATGATTCTGCTTAAAACGAATAGATATAAAAGAATCACTGCGACTTTACCAGTTAAAGCAAGAAAAATTCTAGTTGAACAAGAGATTCTTCTTATTGAAAATATTTTTCATCCCAAACTTCATACTAAGAAGCTAAAAATTCCAGGAATACCCGTTTTTTCTTTCCGAATTACTCGAAATTATCGAGGAATTTTTAGAATAGACGGCGAGTACGTTATACTTTCTGCCATAGGTCATCGTAAAGATATTTATCAATCTTTAGAATAATTTAATTATTGAAGTAGAGAAAAAATTCCAGCCGACGGAGGAACAGCTGAAAGTCCTTCTCCACGATAGTGAATTTGAGAATGAAGAAGTTTTACATGATCTATATTACGACTATCCTGATTATCGTTTGTTTAAAAAAGACGTGAGATTACGCAGCAGAAATGGCTCTTTGGAACTCAAAATAGGCAGATCCTCAGGGGCGAGCGAAGAAGTAGAAATAAAAGAAAAAATTGGAAAATACTTTAAAACCAACAATCTCGAAAAATTTATTCGAGACAACCTTATTATAATTATCGATTATAGTATTCATAGTCGAAGATATAAGAATGGAGATTTCAAAATCGATATAGATGAGATGAATTTTGGATATACAATGACGGAAATTGAGTTATTGGTAGAGAAGGAAGAAGAAATACAAGAAGCAGGAAGGAAGATTGATAATTTTGCGAAACAGTATAATTTTGAAATAAAAGATATTAACCCCAAGAGAAAAGAGTATTTTCGCAAAGTGAAGCCAGATGTGTATAATGAACTTTATGGCAAAAGGTAAATTAATTGTCATAGACGGCACGGATGGGTCCGGTAAGGCGACGCAAACAAAGCTCCTAATAAAGCATTTAAGGCGCGATGGACGCCGAGTGGAGGTGGTTGATTTTCCGGAATATTATACAAACTTTTTCGGCAAATTCATCGGGCATTGTCTCTCCGAACAATATTACAATTTCGTAAAAATTCATCCGAAGATTGCTTCAGTTCTTTATGCGGCGGACCGTTTCGAGTCAAAGGATAAAATAAAAAAATGGCTTGCGGAGGGTAATATTGTCATAGCCAACCGCTACGCGAGCGCGAACCAAATTCACCAAGGCGGAAAAATAGCGAACACTAAAAAACGCAAGGCCTTTATCAAGTGGCTTGCACAGATGGAATATGGCACTTTTAAAATTCCAAAACCTGATGCGGTTTTTTACTTGAGCGTCCCGATCCCGATTGTGCTCCAATTAATCAAAGCCAGAAACAATGGGAGCGGCCGGCGGTATTTGGGTAAGAAAAAGGATGTGCACGAAAAAGATGTGCGATTCTTGGAAAATTCCCGCAAAAGCGCACTCTGGCTTTCCAAGACACAGAAGGGCTGGATTAAAATCGAATGCGTAAAGAATGGCCAAATAGATACTCGCGCCAACATTCACCAAAAGATCTATGCTAAAATTAAGAAGATTTTGAAATAAAATGAGAATTCCTGTCGTTGACGAGAATGATAATTTTCTTTATTACAAAGAAGAGCATGAACGCGATCGACGCCGGGAAATTACCCGTGGCTCAGCTCTTTGGGGATTCAATGAAGATGGGGAGTGGCTGGTAGCGAAACGCTCAAAAAACAAGAATAACTTCCCTAATTTATGGGGAGCATCAGCAGCCGGAGGCATGGAGGAAGATGAGACCTACGAAAGCAATTTGATTAGGGAAACAAGAGAAGAAATTGGATTTAAGCTTAAGAAATTTACTCTTGGCCCCAAACTAAGAGAATCAGACAATCACGAGTTTTTTTCCCAGTATTTCTTTGCTAAAATACCTAAAGACACCAAATTTGTTCTGCAAGCATCCGAAGTTGATGCAATCACCTGGATTTCCTTGAGTGAATTAAAGAAATGGTTTTTGGAAAATCCAGAAGAATTTCTACCTACTTTTAAGAATAGTATTAGGATTCTCGACGATTATGAAACTCAAAATAAAAAAAATACTTAAAGATGCAAAA
>Ga0209542_10004486_pt1 | contig 28731 bp, 42 predicted proteins | sample RifCSPhighO2_01_FD_184028 | JGI IMG/M metagenome (GOLD analysis project Ga0209542, IMG submission 184028) | Soil microbial communities from Rifle, Colorado - Rifle CSP2_plank highO2_0.1 (SPAdes) (version 2) | ecosystem: Environmental > Terrestrial > Deep subsurface > Rock core/Sediment ...
CTGCTTTTTGATGTATTTTCATTTGCTCCTGCAATGCCTTTTGCTTTCTCTTTATTTCATGCATTTTCTCCTTGTCTAAGACAAAGTAATTAACTAAAGATATGAAAAGTGAAACAACAAGAGAGAAAGCAATAATGCTTATCTTAGGATTTGTCTGTATAAAAGTCATGTAATCCATCTCTGCTAAAATTATTTATCTTATTTAAAATGTCCTTTCAGACAAAAAGCAAAACATTTAAAAAGTCATCCTCAAAGAGTAGTTACATGAATGAAAGAACATCTTGGTATAAAGTAGCACCTCTGACACTAGCAATGACTTTAACATTGTGGCTTGGAAGAGTAGATTATTCAACAAAGTCAAGAGAAGAAGAGTGTGTTAGAGATAATTGTAATTGCACTCAAATATATGAAAGACCAAATAACAAAAGCAAATTAGATAGAGAAAAGGACAAGAGCCCATCTAATAAATTACTCATCCCTGTGCAAACATCTTTTTAAGACCTGGATGCATGTCAAAAGTATGTTGTTTAGCAATATTCTGATACAACTTATACATTATCATAACAGCCAATAATATAGCTGTTCCTGAAGTAAGCGCACCAAACAAGTCTGCTAACGAAGCCAAAGCACCTATAGCCAAACCCCCCATTATTGTTAAAGGCATTATATATCTCGCTAATATAGATTCCAATACTCTAGGGTCCTTCCTAAATCCTGGAACTTGCAAACCAGAAGAGATTATGTTTTTTGCCTGTGAAGATTCGTCCATTCCAGAAGTCTTCACCCATAACACTGCAAATAGAGCCGAAAATACAACATAGAATAAGAAGTGAGTTAATGCCTGAAGTAAATGAGAAGAACTCAGACTTCCTTTTATAATTGCCTCGACAAGATTAGAACTTCCAAGCCAGTACGCAAGTCCAGATATAGGTTGCCCTTGAGAAAATCCTCCAAAGATGGTTGCCCTTCCAAGCCAGTTTTCAAGAAGTCCCGCAAATAATTGTATGTTTGCAGCCAAAGCCGCAACTAATATAACAGGAATTACTGAAGCATAGAAGAATGACATTGGCCACTTAAATCCATATCCTCTTATTTTATCATAGCTCAAAGGTATTTCAACTTTCAAAGACTGAGCCCATACAACAATTAAGAATATTATCGCAGTTACGGCTATAGTAGCAAAGGCGGTCAAAGCTTCTTTTGGAGCACCATTAATAAAAGATTGAATAATTACTAATACATTTCCTGCACAAGGCGTCCCACCAAAATCAACAAGGCAATTTTCTCCAGATGGACCCAGAAATTGGAACAATCCCGTGAATAATCTCCAAGTTACTCCCGCAACAATAAACAAAGATACTCCAGATTCAAATCCCCACTTCTGAACAACTTCGTCCATAAATACTATAGCCAATCCACCAAGTATTAATTGAAATATTACTACTCCCGTAAACCCTTGCATTGCTTGAATTCCACCCATAGAAACATAAACAACTGCCTCAAATACTATAAAGAATAAAACTCCTATTTTTTGCATTGCTTGATATTGCTTTTTTCCTTCCTCAGTTTTCGGATTAACTTTTATTATTCCAGAACCCATAAGCAACTGAAGAATAATAGAAGCCATGACTATAGGACCTATACCTAAAGTGATTATACTTCCAAAGTCAGTTCCAAGTATTACTTCCAAGAACTCAAATCTTTCAAGAAATCCTGCAGAAACTCCATACAATGGAACATTAGCTAAAATGAAAAAAGAAACTAATACAATTAAAGTCCATTTTAATTTAGTATTAAAACTTATTTTTTTCTCAGCAGGCCTCCTGACTTCAGGAAAATTGTAAATTATTTTTCTTATATCGAATGCCATATTAGTTAAAGATAAAAAGGGTTTTTAAAGAATTCTATGAGGATTCTTTCTTCACAATTATTTCTCCGCCAGAGTTTTTTACTTTATCAATAGCACTTTTAGACGCAGAATGAGCTTTTATTTTCATCTTATTTTTTGTATTTCCTTCTCCAAGTATTTTATATTCCTCAAGAGATAATTCATATAATCCCTTACTTTCTTTTGCAATTCCTTTTTTCACAAAAGAATGAATATTGTCTTCTATATTTTGAAGATTTATTGTCTTCAGTCTGAATTTTATTTTTCTTCTTAAAGCCTTATCCTTTCCAAAATATTTCTCGGGAAGATTTAATATAAGAGTTTTTCTCTGGTCGCCCCTCTTTCCAGTTCCAGCCATCCCTACTCCTCCTCTATGACCTGAACCTCTTGCCTTTTTCTTTCCTCCTCTTCCATGAGTGTGAGTTCCTCTAAATCTTGAAGCTTTCTTCCTTTTCTTAATCTTCATCTTCTTCCTCCTCTTCAAAAGTTTTATTCTTCAATATATTTTCTTCCATTTTTCCTTCAACCATTTCATCAGGAACTTTAAGGAAAGAATTTAGAGATGAACATTCGGAACATTCTTCAGGAGGTAAACTACCATATTCTATATTTCCGCATTCACATTCCCAAACCAAAGCTTTTTTCTTCACCATTAAAACATTCTCTCCAAAAGTTTATTTATCTCAGATTTATTATCTCCCAAAACTCCTTTTCCAACTCCAAAGTGTTTCTTAGATTCAATTCCCCCTCTAGGTGGATGAAGTCTAAAGAAAGGTTTTATTCCCAATTCAGATAATTTCTTCTTTTCAATTTCCTTTATAATCTTTGAAGCATCTATTTTATCCTTAGATGAAATAGGTTTTGCCCTTTTCTCAATTAGTTTGACCAAGTTTTCAGGAGTTATCTCTCCAAAAGCAACAAAATCTCTCATCTTTCTAAGCACTTTTAAATTTTCAACGCTAGGCTTAACTAAAATTGCAGAATATTTTCTTCTAAGTCTCATTCTAAACAGAGTTTCTTCAACTTTACCAGAAAGGTCTACAGCACCAGATATTCTTATTACTAAGATCATTTCATCACCATTTTTGTTGTTTTAGATAATGCATCTACACATGCGCCAGCAAGATTAAAAGTAGTTCTTGTTCCGCCCATAGATTTAGAATAAATATCTTTTATTCCTGCAAGTTTCAATATTTTTCTACATTCACCAGCAACAACCAATCCAGTTCCTCTAGGAGCAGGAATTAAAGTTATTCTAACTCCTCCACATTTACCATTAACTTTGAAAGGAATAGTGTGTGGTTCACCTTTATCTTCAAATGGGTTCTCAAATCCTCTTTTAACTTTCATTATATTAAGCTTAGCATTTCTCATTGCTTTATCTCTAGCAGGAAGAGTTTCTTTAGCTTTACCAAATCCAATTCCAACATGTCCTTCTCTATCACCTACAACAGCCATTGTAGAAAATGAAATTACATTTCCCTCCATAGTTTTTTTCTGCGTCTGTCTCCAAGCTCTTCTTTTTCCTCCACCAAATTTTCCTTTGGCTTGGCCTATAAGAAGCAAATCAGATTCCAAATTTACTAAACTATCAACTATTTCAGCTTCAAGTATCTTTTTCCTTTTCTCAAGAACTTCATCTAAATCTTTTACTTTCTTAGTCTTAACATCTCTTCCAAGTTGTGTTTTAGGTGTCCAAGAGTTTAAACTTTCTTTCTGCTCGCTAACTATTCCCATATCTGGCTTTATTGAAACTTCTTTCAATTCTTCACCAGTTTGAATATCTTTGATTAGTTCTATCACCTCTTCAGGTGTAGCTTCAATCATATCTTTCGGATTATTTTTTGTTTCTTTTTCTGCCATTTTATTTTAAAACTTTATTTATTAAAGCTGAAAATTTTTTATTTGATTTTATTGATTCAACATCAGGAAGTGCTTTTTCATTATGTGGAACTTTAATTCCTGAATCAATAACTCCCTTCAAAACAGCATAAATTCTTGATTTATGAATGTTTCTATTCAAGCCCATATCAAATATAGCTTCTTTTACTCCCTTAGACAATCCTTCTTCACCAAGGAAGAATCCAGTCAAATAAGCAGCACTTATACTTTTAAGACTTCCTGAATTTTCTTTAGGAATTCCCTTTTTTATTAAGTCCCTAGATGAAAAAGAGAACAATACTTTATCCTGCGCAATTTCAGACTCAACTATCTGTGCTATAACATACCTATTGCTCTTTCTTACAACAATTCTTTTCTTCCCAGATTTCAAAAGAGCCATTCTGGCCTTATAATCTGTTTTGCCTTCAAATCTTCTCCTATATATCGTCTTCATTTTTTCTTCTCCATATTAACTATTCTTTCTTTCATACTTGAAAGGCTTTTAAAGGCTCTTGTTCTTATTTCAGTTCTTAATTTTCTATACTTTTCATTTGTAATATTTCCAGTTTTTTTAAGATGTGCAAGATATCTTCTAAGTTTTCTTGTGATTATCATATACTCTCTTTTACTATTAACTACTTTTTTTCTTATGCTTCCTTGTCTTCTTCTTGTTTTTCTTTTCTGATGTGCCTTTCTACCAGAAATATTCATTATTATTATAGCCCCATCTCTTACAAGGTCTCTTATATCTTGCTTTGTTATAGCTTCTTTTATTTCATTTAACCTTTCCTTATTAAAAATAATTCTATCTCTACCTACTCCTAATGTTCTAATAGCAAGAGCTACTTTCTTTTGCAAATTCATTATTTACCTTCCTCACTAACATTTAATATTTGCAAGCCCATTTCTTTAGCTTTAGATATCATCTCAATTTTCTTTTTGGCGCCAACTCTTTTTGATAATATAACTATATTCTTGTTCTTATCAAGTAGGGCTATTTCTTTAGAATTATAAACGAGTTTAGGTTCAAGACCCTTTATCTTATTTATTTTAGACTTATCTGTTTTGAATCCTATTCTCGGAGACCTAGGATATGATTTTCTATTGAGTCTTACCTTACTATGCCTTCCCTTTGCCCCTCTCCATTTCTGCAGTTTCCTTCTTTTTTTTCCAAGCTTTGAATATCTTGATGAGTCTGCTCTCCTGAACCTTTTTGACATATTAACTCTTTCCTCCCGGTTTTTCAACTATATATATACCATCTTGAAATATTCTTCTATCTCTTTTTCTTATGAGTGTTGCTTTCTCAAAATTTGCAGCAGTCTGACCTGCAGCCTCCTTATTAGGAGAAGATATAGTTATCTGATTACCTTTCACTACTACTTCAACATTAGGCATTATCTTAGCCATTCTAGGAACTTTTTCTCCTAGAAAATTATTAATCACAAGTTTCTGTCCTTCTAATTTAAACGTCATAGGGAAGTGTACGTTAGCAGATTCTAATTTATAAACAAAATCTCCTTCAAGACCTTTGAAGATATTATTTACGTGTACACCAAATGTTCTTATTTTTTTAAATTCTCTTTTAGTAGTTTTATCACATGACAAACTTATCTGATTACCTTTCACTACTACTTCAACATTAGGCATGTCAATTTTTTTACTTATTGTTTTTTGTCCAATGCTACCTTTAAGAAACCCATCTTTATATTCACATACAACTCCAGAAGGAATTTCTATTGTCTCATTTATTTTCATTTTCATTTTAATAAATATAAGCTATTAGGCTCCCTCCAAGTTTCTTTTCAATAGCAGTAGTATGAGTCATCAAACCCTTTGAAGTAGATATAATAATTATTCCAATATTTCTTGCTGGGAGATATCTTTTAACATATTTTTCTATTTCATCTTTTGAAACCATGAATCTAGGCTTTATAGCTCTACATGAATTCAAATCATCAATTTCAATCTTTAAAACACCAGAATCAACTCTATATTCTTTAACATAATTTTTAAGTTTAGCAATAGCTAAAACAGAGATTAGTAACTTTGAGTATTTCTTTACCTCCAAGCTTTTTCCTCCTGTCTTCTTCAAATTCAAAATCTTGTTTAGCGCGTCCGCAACTACATCCTGACTCATTTTAGCTGTATTTGGTGAAGCCAATTTCTTCAGCAATTTGTCTGAAGCACTGTCTGCACATATTTAGATTATATTGACTTAAGTGAGCGCCAAATCTTCCGCATCTCTCACATTTTCTTGCGGCTATTCCAGTTTTTCTATCTTTAGGTTTATTATGTCTTAAAAATTTATTTAATACTGCCGTCTTAGATTTCAATTGCAATGTTATTTTTCTCCAATCACTTGCTGTCATCTTATATAAACCTCGTAGCGTATTTATCTTGCATATAATTAATTATATCTTGTTTTGCAACATGTTGCCTCTTAGGTATAACTCCAGGTTTGATTTTTCTTATTCCTACTCTTTTCCCTGGCCTTGAAAATACAACTGTAACATTTAATCCTTTTATTCCAATATCTCTTTGATATTCAATACCCGGAATTTCTATATATTCTTTTATACCGAATGAAAAATGATTATCTTCAATCTGTCTTTTTTTAAGAGTATTTCCAATTGCAGCCAAAAATCTTTTAAGGAATTCAGAGAAATTATTTCTCAAAGTTATTCTTGTTCCCAATTCCATTCCAGGGGTGACTTTAAAGTCAGGTATTCTTGTTCTAGGTCCAGATTTAGTTATATGAGGTTTTCCTCCAGATATTATCGTCAATAATTTTTTTGATTTTTCAAGTTCCTTATCAACAGCTCCACAACTCAAAACTATTTTCACTATTTCAAAATTTCTCATAGGATTTGATTTATTTTCTATTTTTTTCATATTGCAATTAATACCTCTCTTTTAAGAACACTATTTTTGTCTTTTTCTTTTAAATTTACTTCATATTTTTCTCCATCAACAGCAAGTATTTTCCCCTCTGAACCAGCATACCTTCCAGAAATAATAAAAACCTCCGAACCTTTTTCAATTGAAACTATTTTTTTTATTTTAAGTTGATTGTCAAGATAAACTGAATCTCCCATTTTTATTTTTTTATCTGTTAAGAAATTCGTTCCATCATGAAGATTTATCTGAATCTTTCCATCTTTTACAAGTCTCTTACCTATAACTTTACAAAGTCTATCTTCCGATTTAGTTTCTTTTAAGGTAAATTTTCCAGTTCCCAGTATAGAAAGATAATATTTCTTATCTGCTTCTAAAATATTAAACAGATTTATTTGCTCTCTATAATCTTTTGCCTTTCTCCAATTAACTTTCAATAATCCATGATGTATCATCTTCTGAACTTCTTTAGCAGTTCTAGCAATTTTTAACATGTCTCTTATTGCAATAACAAGTGGAACTGAATTTGATGGATTAATTAAAGACCCAACTACCATTTTAGTTCCTTTCCTAGGAATAGGCATTCTACGTGATAAACTTTGTCTCTTAAGATGCATTTTTTGTCTCCTTATTTTCTTTCTTACTTAGGTTTTTAAGTCTTTTCTTATCTTCCATATTGAGAGATTGAATCTGAAGATTGCTCGGATGGAAATAAACTTCAGTTTTTGAGCCATCTTTTTTTGTTCTATTTATATTTTCAAGTAATACTCTAGTTTTTTTTAAATTGACAGAAGCCACTTTTGCTTTTTTATCAGCAAAAGAACCTCTCATAATTAAAACTTCATCCCCCTTTCTTACACTAATACTTCTTATTCCGTATTTTTTTCTTAATTCTTTTGATATATTTGCACTAAGGAATTTATTTTTTATATGAAGTCCAGCGTTATAACTATATTTTCTCTGCTTTCTCGGTTGCTTACTCGATACCCACTTAGTTGAAAATTTTTGTTTCATTTTATAATACAAATTGTGCTAATTTAGAAACTTCTTTCCATCTCTCAAGAATTTCTCTGGCGATTGGACCCTTTATCTGAGTTCCTTTAGGATTTCCTTTTTCATCTTTTAACAAAGCCACAGCATTATCTTCAAAAGATACTCTCTCTCCTGTAAGTCTTCTATAAGGTTTTCTTTGTCTAATTATTACTGCATCAAAAACTTTTCCTTTCATATCAGGTTTTCCTGCTCTTACAGATACCTTGACCCAGTCAGAAACTTTTGCATATTGTTGTCTTCCTTTTCTTGTCTTTCCATGTTTTACACTTACTATTCTAACCATTCTTGCTCCACTATTATCTGCTGCGACAACCAAACTACCTATATTCAATCCTCTAGTTACTCTTGCTCCTATCGCTTTCATTTACTCTGATTCCTCCTTACTACTTTTATTAGAATAAAATGAATTATCTTACTAAGAGGTCTACATTCTCCAGCCTCAACATAATCACCAACTTCAACTTCAAAATTAGAAGGTATTCTCGCATGTATCTTTGTTTTCTTTTTATAAAATCTTTCATACTTTTTATTATAAACTGTTCTTTCGAACTCTATCACTACTCTTTTCTCGAATTTCTTTATAACATATCCTTGAAATATTCTACCTCTAGTTCCAACTATTTCTTCATTTCGATTATCTTGTTTTTTGTTTTCTTTCTTTTCTGTCATTTTTTTAGTCATTTATAGCCTCCTCGGGGAAACCCATCTTCATCAACAGAGGTTTTACCTTCTTCAGATGATCTCCCTGTAATTCAATGGTCCCTTCCTTTATCGTGCCTCCGCACGCAAGTCCTTCCTTAAGAGCCTTAGCAACTTGTCTTATATCAACCGATTTGTCAAATCCTTTGACAAGAGTTATTTTCTTCCCGTATCTCCTTGTATCCAAGGAAATTACAATGTGTTGCTCGCCCTTTGCTATTTCTTTGAAAACATCGTTTTCATTCGGAAGGCCGAAGTTAGGGTCTATATTCATTGTTTATTTTTCCTTCAACAAATTCTCTGATCTGTTGAATGTTAAAATTCTGGCAATAGCCTTTTTAATCTCTTTGTTTTTAAGAGCAGACTTATTTGCAGCTACTCCAGATTTCAAAGCTTCCAATCTAAGTTCATTAAGCTTGCCTTCTCTTTCCTGCTTGGACATTTTTATAATTTGTTCGTTTCTTAATAAAGCCATTATTTACTCTCCTTTGTTTTTTTATTTTTAACTATTTTATTTTCTTCTTTTACTTCGGGCTCTACAAAGAGCAATCTTTCTCTCAATTTATCATCTATAACGATTTTATCATGAATTATAGCATCAGGCGGTAATATGCTAATTTGTATACCTACAACTCCTAACATAGTTATAGCCTGTGATTGTGCTCTATGTACTACCTTTGAAGGTTCTCCAGTTTTCTTAAGATAACCTTGAGCAAATCTCCATCTTTTAGCTCTTTCACTAGGCAATTTTCCAGAAAGAACTATTTCAGCTCCAAGTGCTTTTGCCCTCATTATATCTTGAAGCATTTTATATGCAATAACTTTAAATTTCAAAGAACCCTTTCTTTCAATAAGCAATGCAATTTCGTCAGCAACTAATTGAGCATCAAGACGAGGTTCAATTATTTCTTTTATTTCAATATGGGGATTGTCTAATTTGAATTTTTTCTTTAATACTCTAGTAAGTATATCTATCTTTTCTCCTCTTCTTCCAATTATTAATCCAGGTTTTGATGTCGCAATTATTATTTTTTCTCCAACAGGAATGTATTCTATATTGACGCTACTTATTCTTCCCTTTCCGAGTTCTCCCTTTATATATTCCTTAACTCCCAATTCTTCTTTCTTTAATGTTACGAATTTTTTCTCTTCCATTTTATTTTTCAAACTCCTTTGCTTTTAATATAACATTTGTCCTCTTCGCTCTTCTTCCACCAGAACGACTAGGTCTAGAAGATAAAGTGGTATTTCCAAAATATATCTTAGTTTTTTCAAGTTCCAATCCTTTTGAAATCGCACTTCCTTTTAGTCCTTTAATTAAATAAATAAATTCTTTTGAAGCGTTAATAGGATATCTTCCCGACATCATTCCTTTTCTATGAGGTATTTCTCCCTTAAACGGAACAGCTAACTTATAATTTATAACTTTTTGAAGGTCTGCCAGAGCCTTATCCAAACTTTTTCCTTTTATGAATCTACATATATACTGGCTCTGTCTATTTGAAACGTGTAATCCTACTCCTCTCGCAAAAACTTCCTTGCCTTCAACAACATTCTTTATATTTTCTTCAGCCATTTTTATTTCTTCATCGCACGAGAGCCCTTTGTAGCTCCAATTCCTGCTCCTCCATGTTTAACCATAACCGTAGTAATTGAGAAGTCTCCCAATCTGTGTCCTATCATTTCAGGCGAAAGATGTATTTCCTCAAAACTCTTTCCGTTATAAACTTCTATGACCATTCCAACCATCTTAGGAACAATAACTATATCTCTAAGATGAGTTCTTATCTTTTTACCTTTTAACATTTTTCTTTCACATCTCTTTAGGAACTTTTCTATAACGTCAAAATTTCTCATAATGGTTCTTCTTGCTCTTGAAGTAAGATACTTTGCAGATTCTCTAACGTCCAAACCCTTAAGATAATCCATACTCTTACCTCTATAAAAATACTCTTTCTTCATTACTTGTTCTTTCTTTTCTTCTTCCATTATTTCCTCCTTCCTGTCCTTCTAGGTCTCAAATGTCCAACTCTTGTTCCTCTAGGCGCATTCTTTCTTGCAATCTTTTGCTTTATTCTCTTTCCTCTTCCTGAACCGAAAGGATGGTCTATAGCGTTCATTTTAACTGCAGAAGTTCTCGGCCATTTCTTTCCTCTTGCTTTCATTTTATAATATTTCTTTCCAGCTGTAACAAAAGGTTTCATATTTCTTCCATGTCCTGCAATAGTTCCTATCGTCGCTCTGCAATCATTTCCAACAATAATTTCTTTCTTCTTCAGAGTAAGAATAGACATTTTATTATGTTCATAAACCTTAAACACAGTTGAATAATTTCCAGCAGCCCTCATCATTTTTCCGCCATCTCCTGGATTAAGTTCAACATTATAAACTTTTGTTCCAACAGGAATATTTCCTATAAGCATTATATTTCCCTCACCAACTTGATTTCCTCCAAGCACTATTTTTTGTCCAACAAAAGAGCCATTAAATGCCGGATTGTAAAATACTTCATTCTTTACTTTTAATTTAAGCAAAGGTGCGCTGTGACCTGGAGAGTGTATTAATGATAGAATCTCAGCTTCTCCCTCAAGTCTAGGATATTTTATCTTAAATCTATAAGCCGCTCTTCTGACTCTATAAGTCAAAGAACCCTTTCCTCTTGCCTGTATTATTAATCTCTTTCCCATTTTATAATCCTACCCTCCTCAACATCAGATCAGCTAGCATTCCCTTTCTACCTTCCATCGGACGTATTCTCTCAGGGCTCGTTCTAATTATCATAAATTCTTTTCTTCCTGTTTCAAGAGCTAAATAATTTAAAATTTGATTGTTATCAGTTCTAAGAAGAGCACTTATGATATGTTCACAAACATCAAAACGAGGATTTATAGGTATTTCAGCCATATCCAATCCCGCACTAACCACCTCTAATCTTTCATAATGAACAGGATCCTCTAATATAAGAACAGGATCATCTAATATAACATTTGTAACTACCAAATCTCCCAAGAGATAATCTCTTATTCTTTCCACAAAAGGAGAAGGTAAAACAAATTTTCTATCTGGCGTATATAATTGTTTTAAAAGAATCATTTTATATCATCCCCAACTTAGTAGCCACATCTATGGCTGGATTTTTTTTATTTAGTTTAACATAAGCATACTTCTTATTTGAGCTAATCGAGGTTCTTATTTTTTCAACTTTCACTGAAAAGATTTTTTCCACAAAACTCTTTATTTCATTTTTCCTATTCTTTCTACTAGTTTCAAAAACTAAAGTATTATCCAAATCAATCATTTTCACAGCCTTTTCAGAAGATACAGGTTTCAATATCATTTGTAAATTTCCTCCATTTTACTCAATGCTTTTTCAGTAAATGCAGTCAATCTACCGAATGGATATAAGTCAGATATTGAAACTTCACCAACATTTCTTATATCAATTCCAGTTAATTTTATTTTCTCTTCAGGTGATTTTATAAGTAAGAGTCCCGCATTTGATTTATATTTTCTTCCTCTTATCTTTCCTCTTCCAGCTCTTACAGATTTACTCTTAAGAACAAGATAAATATTTTCTCCAAATATCTTTCTTACCATATTAAGGAAATCTTTTGACTTTATATTATCCAATTTTGATTCAAATATAATTGGAACATCAAAATTAATCTTATTAAGAGTTGAATATCTCTTCAAAACATAATCTTTAGAACATGTAGAAGCAAGTCCAGATTTCAAAGCAATCATCATTTCTTTCTTATTTATCTTTTTACTAGTCCTAATAGCTCTAGGGGGGTGTGCTCTTCTTCCTCCTCTTGTGCTTGCAACTTCAGCTCCTATCCAGAAAAATTGAGTTCCTCTCCTCCACATAGCTTTTCTTGGAACTCTTGATATTCCTTTTCCATAATGTCCTTTCCACTTATGTCTTTGATGACTTATAGTTCCGGAAGCAGAATGTCTCTTTCCAGCTTCAGCATAATTTGAATAAGGATGTCTAAATTCCATTTTCTCTATCTCAAATAATTTAGAAGCAATATCATCTCTTATCTCTGATTCAAATAAATCGGGAAGATTAATACTCTTCATCTTTTCTCCTTGGATATTATAAATTTCGGCTTTCATTTTTTATTAATTAACTCCAAAAATTCTAATTTTTCTTTTTTCTTTGATTTAGTTGGTCTTATTGGAGCAGTAAGTAATAGTTGTCTCATAGGAACTCCTTGAACAGAGCCCTTTAAAATAATATAATTAGAAGTTATTTTTCCATAATGTTTAAAGCCCGATTTAGGGTTTATATCTTTAGTTTTTATATCTCCTGAATTTATCATAAGAATGTTATAATGTACTCTTGTAAACAATCCCATTTGTCCAGCCATAGGAGTTCTAAAAGTTACTCTCGCAGGATGCCATGGCGCAAGACTTCCAGGTCTTCTTCTTCCTTTTTCAGATTTGTGTGCTTTCAAAGATAATCCAAATCTTGTCAAAGGTCCTTGTAATCCTTTTCCTTTTGTCAATCCTCTAACATCAACTATCTTATTCTTTACAAAATCATTAAAAGGTATTTCTTTCCCAATCAGAGACTTCGCATATCCTAACTTATCTTTAGAATTAATAGAAATTTCAGAAAGGTCAGGGGTCTTCTTCAAATCAATTTGTTTAGGTAATGAATAAACTATTACTCTAACATCATCAAAATCTTTTTTTATACTCTCAAAATCTTTTATTTGCTTTGGAACTTTAAGCTTTCTTTTCAACTCCTTATCATTTGAAACTACTACTTCTCCAATAACATCTCCAGATTTGTAGAATCTAATAGAAAATATTTTCATATGAGGAACTTCAAGTATAGTTACAGGAATAACTATTTTTTTATTTTGAGTCATTGATTTATCAGTCATATCTTTTACGACCGCGCTCGCCATAGCTGCCTTGTAAACTATAAATCCTTGTAATCCTTCAACTTCAGAACCAACTGCACTCCAGTTAACACTAGGTAAAAACTTGTCTATCCTTTTACGAGGATAAAACTGCAAACTTCCATATCTCGGTCTTGACAATTTCGCCATTCTTTAAGTAAATCATTTCAAGATGCAACTCTATCTAATTTAATCAGCCGTTATCAGCAACCTTTTAATTGAATTCGTATTTTTCAGAGTTTTTGAAGGTATTTAAAGCTTAGGGTTTTTGGAGATTTGTGTTATCTTGATGTGTTGATTTTTAAGAATCATGCAACAAAGCAGTTTTTGAAAAAGGTATATAAAGGATTTATTTTTGATTATTATATGAACGAAAGGGGTATTTCAAATTTAGTTGTTACTTCTTTGTTAATTCTTTTATCAATAAGTGGAGTTTTTTTGATTTACTCAATGGTAAGAAATTTCAGTGAAAATTCTTCTTTATCATCTATCGATAGTTCTTTATTTAGTGAGAAAATTTCTTTAAGTAAAATAGAATTCAATCTTGATGAGGGTATTTTTCTTGTAAGTTTCATTGTAAAAAAAGAATTAAATGAAGGCCAAGTTAGTGGTTTGAGAGTTTTTTTGAAAGACGATACTGGAAGAAGTATTATAAGGGAAATAATTCCCTTTGAGATAAACTACTTAGAGTCTAAATTGGTTGAGGTAGATTATAGAGAAGAGTATTTTAATGATAAAATCGGGTTTGTTAATGATGTTAAAGTCGAATTCATATATTCTACAATTTCAGATTCTCCTTTAGAAAGTCCAGTAGTACCCTCTTCATCATGTTTTATATCTTGTATTGACTTTTTAAAAATTAATTCTATTGAAGATGTATCTACTGGATTTGTAAATGATAAGGTTGTTTTTGAAGAAGTTTCTACTGGTAACATATTTAATTCAGTAATTACAAAACAAGGAGAAGGATATGTTAATTATAAAGGAAATAATTATCCATTTTCTTATAATAAAGATAGTTATTACGGAGATTATTTAGTGTTTAATAAGATAGGAAATTCAGTTATTATTATTCCAAATCAACTTCCAAATCAACAAGTTTTTGAGAATTATTATATAGTTTTAATTAATAGAGATTCTTCTCCAGAAAGTTGTGGAGGATGTAAGAAAATATTTAAATTATATGAGGTTTCTTTTGGTTCCACATCAGACTATAGCGATAACTCTGTTAAATTTATAGATAATCTTAATAATATTTACGTTGCTACTTTGTATAGTGATAGTGAAGGTAAATTTTCTTTTGAAGATAAAGTATATAGTTTTTTCTATCAAAAAGGAGATTTGTCAACAGGAATTGTCGAGTTTATAGATGAAAATATAGACAGGTTGCAAGTTGTTGCTAAGAATTCTTTTTTTGTTCCTGAAGAAAGTTTGATTGAGCAACATTTACCTGTTTGCAGTAGTTCTGATATAAATGGGGATGGGTGGGTTGGAATAGGGGATTTAACTTTGCTTGCTACCCATTATGGAGAAAATCTTTGTTCTTTTGAAGATGAGTGTTGTAGTAGAACTGACATAAATGGAGATGGAATAGTATCTATTGGAGATTTAGTTATTTTAAACGGACAATTTAATTCTAATGATATTCAAAATTGCAAGCTTCCAAATTTACCTTGTGCTTCTTGTAGTAATGAATGTGCGTATGAAGGAGAATTAATCTCTTGTGGGAATTCAATGTATAATCTTTGTGGGAATTATGATAATGATATTTGTTTAGATAAGGGTAATTGTAAATACATGTCTTATACTGAATCAAGTTTAGGTCTATTTTATTTATATTTTAGTACTGCTATTGTAGATCATATAAGACTCGGAGTTGATCCTTACGCATCTGCTCCTTTTCAAGTGACAAGTGTTTTCGGAGGACAAATTATATATAGTAGTTTTATTATAAATGATTATAGCCGAAGCGGTATAAGAAAAGTTAATGTTAAGACATATATAGGTAATTCTATTTACCCATATAATTCTAATGAAATAAATTGTGAACTCTATAGTTTTAGTTCTTATATTTGTGATGATTTCTTATTTACTATACCTTCAGACATTAATGAAGATTATCTAAATGTTCGTGTAGAAGTAGAAGTAGAGAATAATTTTGGTATAGTTTCAAGTTATATTTATGAAGAAGAATTTGAATTTGAAAAAATAGAAAATGATTTATGTAAAGAGTTAATATCAAATCACAATGATTTATCCATGGATAGAGCAAATTTTGTCTTTATTGGAGAAGGATTTGAGAGGTATAATGGATTAGATACTTCACAATTTATACGAGATATTGCCTTATCTTTTATTGAATTTAGGGAAGATAATAAAAATTCTTTATTTTCTATTTCTCCCTTTAAAGGTAATGAGGACAAGTTTAATTTTTGGTATATTGATAAAAATATAGAAAAAGATAAATTTTATTGTTCTAATGGTTTTTGTTATGATTTAAGTGGCTATACTCAAGCATGTAGGTTTAATAATATTTATACTACTTATCTTTTAGGTGACGCCCAATTAGGGAATGCATATGCTTATGCTCTTCCTTATAGTGGGACGATTTTACAGAAGATTTATTTAGGTAGACAACAAAGTTCGATTCTTGAAGAGGGAGTTGTTTTAGAGAAAAATTGTAAGAATGAAGTGGAGTTTATTCCATGTTTTAGTGCATGCGAAGAAGGAGCTTGTATTACAGACTCTCCCTTAGAACCTTCTGAAGAATTAAATTCTTGTTCTGATTTAGATATCGATTTTTATAATTATTTAAATGATCGGATTTTTGATAATTCATATGCTAAATTTTATCCTAACGAAATGGATATTATCGATTTTAGATATACTTCAGATGGAGATAAGTATACGTTAATTCCTATAGAAATCCCTAACTTAGAAACATCTTTTGCAGTAGCAAGGTTGCAAATTAATGATTTTTATGATTCCAGAGTTGACTTGCGAATAGAAGTAGAATACCCTTACTCAATTAGCGGGCAAGGTTTTTATGCAGATTTATTCTACAACACAGAATCTTCTTTATATGAGGGAATAACCTATTTTTATGGAAAACCAATTTATTTTTCTTTGAAACCAGGAGAGATTAGTAGGAGTAGGGATTTTACTTTGAGGATGAGTTATGGTGAGGGCTCAAATCATGATTCCTATGGTACTGAAAGAAATGTTTTTTATTGTGATTTCAAATCTAATTGTTATGAAACCGATGCAAATAAAGACTATCCTGATGGCAAGAATCCTTATCAAAAAGGAAGTTCTTATAATTTATTAACTGATATTTATTTTGAAGATGAATGTGTAGAAGATGAATCTTCTATATATGAAAATATTGAATTTAGAGATGGAAAGACAATCTCTCTTTCTTCAGGCAATATTCAAGTTTTTAAACATGAACTTGGGCATTCTTTTGGAAAGCTTGATGATGAATACATACGAATTGGTGGTGGCCCTTCATCCACATCCGATATAGGACTAAATTGTTTTATTCCTTCAGACGGAACCCGTAATTCTTGTTTAAGAGAGGCCTCTTGGAAATATCTAATCACCCCGTATTGTGAAGATCCTTCCGATATAGAATGTATTTCTTGTTTTGAAGGTTGTACTTTTGAAAAGGGAGTTTTTCGTTCTGTTTATAAAGGATTAATGAGTGATTCGCAAAGTGGTAAGGAATATGGTTTGTGGAATGAAAATCTTATTAAGAAAGAAATTATTAAATTTAACGGAGGAAAAATAGTATGACTTTTAAAACCTATTTATATATAATCATTGTCTTATATATTTTAATTTTATTTTCTCCATTTTTAAGTTCGTCTCAAGACAATCTGAAATCTCAAGTAGCCTTTGTTTCAATGTCTATTGGAGAAAATGAATCTGTTAATTTGAACAAATTTTATATATTTGAAGACTTTTTTGCACCTTCTAAACAAAGCTATTTAGACCAATTATATACTATCAATCTTATTAAAGATTCTGGAGAATTATTTTACTCTCAAAATTTTAGTTTCAATTCAAAAGTATTTATAGATTCTTTCGATTCTTCGGAATATTCTACCCAATCCAATATTTCTGTTTTAAACTATTCCGAAGTAAACCTATATTTGCCTTATTCTAACTCGGTTTCTCTTCTTGAGGTACGTAATTCAAACGATAAGAGATTATTAGAGGTTCATTTAAAAAATGGTTTTATTGAATCAATAGGTGAAAAAAAATCCGAGAAAGTAAAAAAGAATCTCCCAATATTATTTAAATTAGTTATTTTATTATTTACGATACTTTCTTGTTTTTTAGTCATATTTATTATTAGAAGTCTTCTAAGAACCCGCTCTACTTTAGTGGATGGATGAATAGCATATATATTTATTCTATGATAATTGTAAAACGGAGTGAGTTATATCATGCGTAAAAAGAAAGGACGCATAGCTCTTTAAGGCTAGGATGATATAACATATTTATACTTCTCCCTAAGTTAACAATATAGAGTTTTTCTAGTTTGAAATTAATTAAATTTATTAACAATCTCCCTCTAAAACCCTTATGGTAAGCTACATCCAAATAGGAGCAATTATTCTCGCAGGAATAGCAGTAGCAATTGCAGACGGACTTATCAAGAAAACAGCAATATATGGAAATTTCTGGAGCGCTTTCAAGAATCCTTTAATGATTTTGGTATTACTATTATATGTAGCCCAAGTTGTTTTCTTTGTATACGTTTTTATGAATGATTGGAATTTAGGAATTGTAGGAAATTTACAAATGGTCTTCTATTCAATAAGCGTTGTCTTAATGGGTATATTCATCTTTGGTGAAACTCTCAGCCTAATACAAGGAATAGGAATTATCTTTGCTCTAATCGGAGTCATTTTAATTAATTTGTGAGCCCCACAAAGAACAGCCCAATTGCCTAATTATTGATTAATTATACTATGAACGAAAGATATATATATGTATAACCTTTGTAGATAGTATGAAAATACCTCTACAAGTAAGATTGAGAAGAGAAGTCCATAGAAAGATAGCTTATGTTCAAGATTTAATAGTGAAGGAAGTTTATTCAGTCTTTGACAAAGCTATATTGCACGGCGGAACTGCTATTTGGAGATGCTACAACGGAAGAAGATTTTCGGAAGACTTAGACTTCTATCTCCCAAATGAAAGTAAGAAAATTGAGGTTTTATTTGAAAATTTAAAAAAAATCGGATTTACTATTAAGAAAAAAAAAGTTTCAGAGAATAGTATTTATTCAGAACTAGAATTGGACAGAATATCGGTTAGATTAGAAGCAACCTTTCAGAAAGTTTCAAATATTATTTACGATTACGAAATGTCTGATGGGAACATTATTTCAATCTATAGTTTAACTCCCGAATTATTTTTAATAGAAAAGTCAAATACTTATTTGAAAAGATTTAAAGTTAGAGATTTATGGGATGTTTTCTTCTTAATAAAGAATATTAAAGATGCTAAAAAAATAAAAGAGATAGGAAATTTGATTAAAAATTATAAAAAGCCATTTGATGAAGAAGATTTAAAGGTAATTCTACTTGAAGGCATAGTCCCTTCATCAGATGAAATGATAGACTATATAAAGAAAAAATGGGAAAACAAATACACTTAGAGAAGATAATGGCTTTATTCAAAAAAAGCCCAGTTGTAAATTTTAAATCAATTGAAAGGATAGTTGGAAAATCAAAAAAAAGTAACTATGCAAAATTAATAATATTTAATCTTTTAAAAAAGGATAAAATCAAAAAAATAGGTAAAGGATTTTACACAATAAATGATGAATTATCTTTAGCAGTTTTTGTTTTTAGTCCATCGTATCTTGGTCTACAAACAGCATTGAGTCATTATGGTCTTTGGGAACAAGAGACTATCCCAGTTATTATTACAACAAAAAAAATTAGAAGAGGAATAAGAAATTTAATGGGAGGAAATGTACTCTTAAGAAATATCGACAAAGAGCATTTTTTTGGAATAGAATACATCAAAGAAGGAGATTTTTATTTACCCTATTCTGACTTAGAAAAAACTTTCATAGATTTGGTTGTGTTTAACCAAAAAATCAATGAAGAAACATTGAAAATAATAAAAAGTAAAATCAACAAGAAAAAATTGCAGGATTATTTAAAAAGATATTCGTCAAGAATTAGAGATAGAGTGATGAAGTTGATTTGAGATTATAAAAAAAGATTTAAGACTTTGATAAAATTTTTAGAACTCCAAATCCTATTCTAGAAATATCTTTTGTTGTCCTAACCAACTCTAAAACAGCTTGTGCAAAATAATGAGGGTCATCTACTCTAAAATCTCCCCTATTAATCAAATCTTTACCTATTTCTAAATCAGTCTCATTCAGTTCCATCTTTCCCTCATTCTCAAGGTTTCCACCAATTTTAACTTTAGATTTCCCCATTCTTACTTCAGTATCTTCAGTATTCCTTACTCTCCCTGGAGAGACTATAAGTGTCATTTATTTAGCCCCCTTTGATAAATTACATTTATCACATAAAACTTGTCCATTCTCAATCATAGTTTTTCCACCGCGAGTATAAGAAATTATATGGTCTGCATGAAATTCCTTATATTCAATTTTCTTTTTACAATATTGACAAATACCATTATTTTTTCTATAAATAGCGATTCTTTCTATTTCTGTAAATCCTCTATTTTGGTCTAAAGGTTCTAAATTTTTTACAAAAAGCAAAAAATAATTCATTAATGTTTCATGTCTTGTTTTTATTGAAGATGCTCCATCAGATGAATGACTTATAGCATTTAGATATTTTATTAATTCTAAATTATTCTCTTTTTCCTCTGCCTGCCTTAATTTTTTCTGGAAGTCTATTACAAAATCCTTTATTACATTTTCCTTATCTTTAAAAGAATATTCTTTAATTAATTGAGAAACCAATAGATAAAGAGAAACTATACCTGCTCTTGTATGCAATTCTGGTGTTTTTGTTTCAAAAGAACGAGTTAAAAAACTGATTACTTTTTTAACATACACAGCTTCTTTAGAATTCTCATCAAAGTCTTTATAATCATTATGCAACTCTTCAAGAACTTTAAATTTAACTTCTTTTATACCAAACATCTCTAAAGCCAATATTTGTGAACAGATTTGATAATAAGCACCCCTATAATTTCTTACATTCACAATTTCTGAAAAGAATTTAGATTGAGTTAAGTTGGAAATAAATGAATGTATTTTACCAGATCTTGCGTTAAGTTTTTCTCCTGCTGTTAAAGGCATACCTCTCTGTAATCTATCAAACATCACTCTTATCTCTTCATCTGACGCATTGCTCATTTCAAATACTACAATCTCAAAATCGTCAAAATTATCTTTAGTTTTATTTGGTAAATCATTATAATATAATCCTCCTAATTGTCCGGAGTATTTTTTTGATAAAACAAACTTACCATCAAAAAAGCCGAATATAGCATTTAACCTCTGTTATCCATCTACACATTCATAATAACCATTTTCTAAAACACGAAAATAAATTGGGGGAATGTGCATTTTCTTTAATATTGTATCCATAAGAAGCTGTTGCTTATCTTTAGACCAAACTTTACCTCTTTGGTATTCTGGATTCAAATCTATTTCAGCTCTCCTTCTATGCAATTTTAATAATATTTTAGGAGCGGTATGTATTTCCATTTTTATATTTTATAAAAACTTATTATCTAACGATATTTGATTATATTTCTAGTTTATAAATCTATTTCTGTCAAAAAACTAATTTTTCAAAAAACTTGGTTCCAATCCAAAGAGTTTTCTATCATAAACAACAACTTGATTAAATAATGCTAAATGTGCATGTGGGCTCCCTATTCCAGAATAGCCATAAATATAGTCTGTTCTACAACCACTCTTGCTATATTCTTCCTTCATATTATAAATAACCAAATTAGGCAATATAGAACCAATTAAAAAATTTAGAGGAACCACATAAATCATTAAAAACAGCCCCAACTCAATCCTGCTCAACTCTCGGAGCCAAGACAAAAGAAAGAACTACATTTCCTGTTGGGAAATCAATTTTCATAGGATGATTATCGGAAAAACTCAAAACAGCCCTTGCAGATATTTTTGACCCCTTTACGAATTTACTCAAATACTCTAAAGAATATCTTGCTATTGAATTTCCTGAATGTATCTCAACTTCATCAGAAGAAAATTCAGCTCTTGCAGAATTAAGTCCGTGTGCTTCAACAATAAATTTAGAAGGTTCAGCCATCAATGTGCAAGCATCAGAAACAATCCCACAATCTTCAACAACTTCAACCAAAGACTCTGAATTAATTTTAATAACTGAATTAAATTCCCACTCAGGCAATTTTCTTTCTTCACTATCTATTTCTATAAGAGCAAGAGAAAAGTCTCTTTTTATTCTATCTTGAATACCTAATTTAAGAAAATTATCTGCTCTTTCAATAATCAATGAAGAACCTGGCTTGCATCTTCTTAAAACTGCCTTCAAATTTTCAAGATTGACTCCCAAAACTTGTTCACTCTCAACTTTATACTCTGAAAACAAATCTCCAGGCATCTTAAAATGAACCATTGCTATATTTGCAGGGTCAACCGCAGTAAGAGAAACATTATCCTTATCAATTTTGAGTCTAACTTCAGCAACAACTTCAGATATTATAGAGACAATATCCGAAAACAATCTTGGATTCTCAAGTTTCAAGTACATTCTCATTATTACTAAAACCTGCTTATAAGCTTTATTGTGATGTGGGGCAAATTAAATGGGTAAAAGAACACAACAACAAATAATATAAAATACAGAAATCAAAAATTTATATGGAAAAAAAAGAGGAAAGAATAAGGGCACTTACTTCACTATATTATTCAAATCCCAAAGTACAAGAAGCAATAATAAAATTTTCAAAAGATAGAGAAATAGTTCCTAGATATTTTGAAGGTTTTGGAAAAAGACCAGACACACTAAACTATCCCTCAGATATAATCGAACTTGTAAAAAAAGGAGCTACTTCTTTTCACAGCTCACAAGAGTTATGGAAAAATGTAATGGAGTTAAGTTTAGATTTAAAGAAAGAAGAATTTGATAACTTAAGAAAAGGATGGGACTTACTTATAGATGTAGACTCTCAATTTTTAGATTATTCAAAAATCGCAGCAAAGTTAATTATTTCTGCTCTTGAACAACACGGAGTTAAAAACTACGGCTTAAAGTTTTCAGGTTCAAAAGGTTTTCATATAATAGTTTCTTCAAAAAGTTTTCCCGAATTTTTTGATGGATATGAAACAAAAAACATGTTCCCAGAATGGCCGAGGGCAATAAGTGAATTTTTAATGAATTGGATAAAAAAAGATTACAATAAAATAGCCGGAGAGATTTCAACTCTTGAGAGCATAGAGAAAAGAACAAAGTTAAACAAAGAAGAATTATCTGGAGTAGTATGTCTTAATTGTAACAAAAAAGCATTAATCGGGAGTTTATTAAAATTAAAATGTTCAGTTTGTTCTCTTACTGCAGAAAGAAGAGCGACTAAATCTTACAACAAAAAATTAAGGTGTTTAAACAACAACTGCTCTGGTTTAATGGAATCAGAAAAAACTCAAGAATATTATTTTTGTGACGAATGTAAAAACCCCGAAAACAAAAATCTTCCTCTTTCATCAGACAAAAATCCAGAAAGCTTTGAAAAAGTAACGGGAGTAAGTGCAGAAAAAATAGCATCTTTAGACCTTGTTCTTGTCGCATCAAGACATTTATTCAGAATGCCCTATTCTTTACACGAAAAGACCTCCCTATCAAGCGTAGTAATATCCAAAAGTGATTTAGATTCATTTTCTCCTTTAGATGCACAACCTCTTAAAGTAAAAATAAGAGATTATCTAAAAGATGGAGAGTTGGAAGAGGCAAAATATCTACTAGCTTCAGCTTTAACATGGAAAAGAAACGAAGAAAAATTCACAGAAAGAAAAACTTCAGATGTAGAAAGAAAAGATTTTGATTTTAAATTAATAGGAATAGAAGAAAGAGATTTTCCAGAACCAATAAAGAAAATACTATTAGGAATGGAAGACGGAAAGAAGAGAGCATTATTCGTTTTGATTACTTTCCTAAGATGTCTAAACTTTCCAGAGGATTATATAAGAAATAAATTAATTGATTGGAATAAAAAGAATAAACCTCCCTTAAGAGATGCCTATCTAAAAGGACAGATTGATTGGCATGTAAAACAAAAAAGAAAAATTTTACCTCCAAACTACGAAAACGATTCTTTCTACAAAGATTTAGGTGTTTTGGATAAAAAACCTCTTGATAAAAACCCTCTTGTAGAAGCAATAAAAAATGCGAGAAAAAGTAAGAACATTTTTAAATATTGATAACATTTAGTTTAAATGAAAAAGAGGGATTATTTGTTAGTATTTGTTTTATTAATATTAATATCAAACTTTGTCTTTGCTTTAAATGAAACTTCAGATTCAAATTTAGACAATATAATAACCTCATCCTCAGAGAATTTAGAAGGAGTTGATAAGGCTTATTCATGTCTAAGAGATGAGATAGAAGATAAAGACAAATTATCCTTTCAAGAAGCCATATTTGTAATGATGGCTCTCGGTTCCGAATCTAAAGCAACAGATGCAATAAATCTGGAAAAAAGCTCTGGAAAAGATTGTTGGCCAAAATCTTCTTGTAATGTAAAAGAAACTTCTCAAGTAGCAATTGCTTATGAAAGGTCAGGTAAAGATACAGATGATATAAAAGATTGGTTGTTAAGACAAAATTCAAGCTCATCAGACTTAAATTGGTTTATAGAAATAGATGTAACAAATAGACAGAAAGCAGAATGTACTTTAAAATACGGCTCTGAAGATAGAAAAGTAAGTGTAAATGAAGACATGACTTTATCAGGAAATGCAGGAAGTTGTTTATCTATTTCTTCATCTGGATACTGGCTTAAAGTCAAGGAAGAATGTTTTAATAGAGAATTTTCAATATCCTGTAATCAAGATTTTGTAACTGCTTTGGTTTATCAAAAATCAAATGGAGGAACAGTTTATGTTCTTCCAGAAACTCACTCCGCTCCATCTTTGGGTACAACAAAAGAAATAGTATCTTCTCAATGTTTCAAATCTGGAGGAAGATGCGACTATGAGGGCACCCTATGGGCATCACTTGCCTTGAATCAATTAGAAGAAGAAACAAATTCCTTCCTTCCTTATTTAATTGCGTACTCATCAGACAATACTAATGTCTTCCCTTCAACTTTTCTATATATCTTAACAGGAGGGGATGATTATTATTCGCAAGTTGTCCAAGCACAAAAGAATAACAAGTACTGGGAGTTTGTAGGAGCGCCATACAACAGATTCTATTACACTGCATTAGCTTTACTAAGCATCGGAAGCACAAATTCAGTTGAAGTTGAGAATGCAAAAAATTATTTGTTAAGTGTTCAGACTGACAAGGGTTGTTGGAATAATAACAATATTAAAGACACAGCTTTCTTACTCTATTCTGGTTGGAGAAAAGGAGCTTCATCTTCAGATTCTTCAGGAGGTTCCACAGCTTCATGTGAATCTTCAGGATATTTCTGTGAGATAGGTTCAGAATGTACTTCATCAGGCGGAAACATACTTTACAATTATGATTGTTCTGCAAATGGAGGATTTACTTTCTGCTGTTCAGTAAATATTCAACAGCAAACTTGCGACCAAAAAGGAGGAATAGTTTGTTCAGCTAATCAAGAATGTACAGGAAGATTAGAATCAAGTGTAGATGGTAGTTGTTGTATTCAAGGAGCATGTCAAACAATACAAGTCGTAAATCTATGCGAGCAGTTTGGAGGAACATGTAGAACGTCTTGCGAAGATGGAGAAGAGGAAAGTTCAGATTCCTGCCCTGCAACTTCAGACTTATGTTGTAAGGTTTCCGAAGACAAGGGAGGATATGGATTAATTATATTATTAGTAATACTCATTCTGATAATATTACTTGCAATAATTTTCCGCCACAAGTTAAGAGTCTGGTGGTATAGATTCAGAGGAGGAATAAAATCAAGCGAAGTAAGACCAAGCGGAGGTTCATCTCCTTCAAGAACTATTCCTCAACAATTTAGAAAACCTTTCAGTCAAGGATTCCTAGGCAGTTCACCAAATACAAGAAAACCAGTCAGAGATAAAGACATTGAAGACACATTAAGAAAACTCCGAGACCTCGGTAAATAATAAGAGAATTTCGTATCCTTTTCTTCTATATTCTTTAAAACAGATTTATTTAATTAACCAATTTAATTAGTTATAATTATGACAGGAACACAAACTAAGCCGAATTTAAGATCTGCACCGCACCATGGATTGACTCATTTTTACCAAGATGATTGGAGAAACGACATCAGAAAAGATGCTCCTAGATATAATCTTAATAATGTTAATAATGTTAATTTAGGTGGAGATTATTCAAGAAATTCACAAACACCTCCCTTATTATTCTCAGATAAAAATGTAGAGGGGGTTTATTTTCGAGACTATGTAGACTCAGAAACCTTCAGAAAAGGGCAAATAGAAGAAAAGGCTCAAAAAGAAAGATTAGCAAAAGAATATACTTGGAGTATCTTAGTGGGAGAAGATGCTTCCCGAACAGATATGAGTTTAAACCAGCTTCAAGAATTAGTCAGGAAGAGAGCAAGGGGTTTGAGCAGAGAATTATTGGGGTGGTTTGGACAGAGGAATAATAGATTCCACTATGAAGTTGATATAGCTTCAACTCTTCTTCATCTAAAATTAGTTCCAGCTGGACAAGATCCTTTATTAGTCACAAGAAGGTTAGCAGAATCTTCAGAGCTTGTCCCAATAGAATTAGAAAAGGGCGGAGCTACATTAAGGATGGTCTTAGAAAATGGTTTTCATCAACCAAACACAGGAAACCATTATCAAGTACAGAGAAGAGAATAAAAAAAAATTCCAACAACTCTTTTCCAGCATAACAATCCTTAAATAAAAAAAGCCCCCTCCTTTTAACATGAGAATAAGGGTAAAAAAGCTAGAGTCGGGTTATCTAAAAAGGATAGACTCTGATTCGGAAATTGACTCTATTGAACTTAAAGAAGACTTTATGGACGAAAAGCAGGAACTTTTTTACATATATTTCAAAGGCAAGGATTCCTCTGGAATATTAAACTTAAAGAGAACTGAAGCTCTGTCATTATTAAACTCTCTAAAACCCTTATTAGACCTATCAGAAAATAAAACAAAAATTATTCCTTCAAGGAAAAGTAAACCCTTAAAAAAAACTAAGGATTAGGTTTATATAATAAAATCTCTTCCATATAAAATGAAAAATTATCTGATCTTGTTGGTGCTATTAATGTCAATTTCATTCGTCTCGGCTTTAGACATTGATTTGAAAGAATCTTATCCAAAAAGTCAGACTATTATCCTTGAAGTAAAGGGGAGCGTTTTGGGAGGTCTGACTAAAGAGAGTATAGAGCTTAGAAGAGGAAATGTCCTTGTTCCAATAGATTATGGTTTAGAAAAAATAGGAGAAAAATACTTTTTATGGTTCATAACACCATCTTTAGAAAATAATTATTCTCTAATAATAAAAAATGTTTCAACAACTCTTAATGGGAAAAAGACAGAGACAACTTTAACAAAAAATTTCACGACTCTAAATTCATATTCAGATTATTATCTAAAACCCGGAGCAGTTTTATCAAAGGAAGATTTTGAAATATTTATTTTCTTAAATAAAGATGAAGAACAAAAAATATTGATAGACTTTCCATTTGAAAGAGAAATAAATCTAAAACCCGGAGAAAATATATTGAAGTTCTCCATAGATGATTTTGAAGATAGCTCATTAAATAATTTGAAGATAGGAGAATATACAATTCCCGTGTCTATTATAGGAAAGATAGAAAAGAAAAATACCTTAAATCATGTAAGATTCTTCCCCTATATAATAGAAGATGTAATCTTTATTGAAGACAGAGGCCCAGTTTCGTTTGCATTAGTAAACTCAGGCGAAATACCTCTAAATCTAAGTTTAAACTTCAACCAAGATGCTTTTGAGCTTTACCCTCAACAATATTTCATAATTGAACCCAATAATACTTTATTCTTCAATTTAACATTAAAAGAAAGTTATCTTAAAGAAAAAGAAGAATTGAATGAAATAATTTCTGTAAATTTAAATAACAATTCTATCTCAACTCTTCCAATAAAAATAAAGTTTACAAACAACGAATCCGCAGTTTCAAGAAGTCCTCTTAATTTAGATGATAGCATATTCAGATATTGTTCCCAATTAGAAGGAAAGATATGTTCAACAGAAGAAATTTGTGATGGGGAAATAAAAGACACAAGAGAGGGTTCTTGTTGCGTAGGAGAATGTAAGCTTCCTGAAGAAACAAGTTATTCTTGGATAGGTTATCTAATTGCAGGAATAATAATCTTAATTATTGCAATAATATACTCAAGATACAAGAAAGCGCACTAATTTTTATTTTTCTTCTTAGAACTCTTCTTGCCTTTTTCTTTCTTTTCATTTACAATTGGTTGAGTATTATTATTTGCATTTTTATGCAACAATTCTCTATCTACAATTAACCTTTTTGCAATCGCGTCATAAGTATGCATTCGCTGTATTATCTTTCCAGCAATTTCTCCTAGTTCAAAATTCTTCATAGTTATTTTCTCAGGATAAATAACTTCAATATGGGAGGGCATATAAGCAAATATTATTTTTATAAAATCTTCTAAAGTAGCAAATTCTATAGTTAATTCAGCAAATGTTGTAAACAAATCTTTTGAGTCCTTGACTTCAACCGGTTCCTTGATATCTTTCTCCTTAAGAAATACACCAGTTTCACTAGAAAGTTTATCAATAAGACTTACAAGTGAATTTAACAAATGCTCTTTTGGCCTTCCCAATATCTCAATAATCAAAGAAGCTCTAATTAATTCCATCAAAATACATATTTCATTTATTTTTAAATCTTGGTTTTTCAATTCAATAGTTTTTTAAAATATAAAAATATCTATATTAATGATTCATTTCAATAAAAGAGGTATATCTCCTGTAATCGCAACGCTTTTACTTATCTCTCTTTCAGTAGTTCTCGCCGTAATAATCTTTGTTTGGGCGAAAAGCTTTGTATCTGAAAAAACAACCAAATTCGGGGCGCCAATAGAAAATTCCTGCGAGGACATAGAATTTGATGTCGAAGTAGTATCAGATGAAGTAGCAAATGCAGATTATGCTTATGTAGTCAATAAAGGCAATGTTCCTCTTTTTGGAATAGAAATTAGGGAAAAAGACGAGGAAAAGGGAAAAATAGTAACCGAAGGAA
>Ga0209542_10004487_pt1 | contig 28730 bp, 28 predicted proteins | sample RifCSPhighO2_01_FD_184028 | JGI IMG/M metagenome (GOLD analysis project Ga0209542, IMG submission 184028) | Soil microbial communities from Rifle, Colorado - Rifle CSP2_plank highO2_0.1 (SPAdes) (version 2) | ecosystem: Environmental > Terrestrial > Deep subsurface > Rock core/Sediment ...
CTGTCCACAGTACGCCGCTCCACCTCAACCCAATGGGAAGAGGTGAAGCCGTCCTCATCACGGAGCCGCTCCCGGAAACGTTCCACGTTTCCGTAGCGATCCGCCCTCTCAACAGGTTGCCACCGCTCGAGGTATCCAACGGATACCTCGAGCTCCCCGCCGAGCACCACATGGTGGTACTTCCGACGAGGTTTCCTCACGACGGCCGTTGCCGTCGCGTCACTGCTCTTGGGGGTGCCGCGCCTGCGTTGCCGCTGGCGCGGCACCCCGACCTCGCTGCTGATTTGGGCCAGCTGCAAACCCGTTGTTTCTTGCATATCAACTCCTTGTTGGGAATGACCTACTTGCCATTAATATTAACAAATATATTGACAAATGTCAATACTAAACTGGAGATTGCTCAACCAAGTTTTTTATGCTAATTTTTAGCAATAATGAAATATATATTTAAGTACATAGGAATTGTTTTTATAATCCTCCTGGTTTTGTCAGGATTTGTTGCCTTATTTAGTTCGCCATTTTCACAAAAAAGCGAGGAGATTTCGCTTTCTAAGCTCGTAACTCAAATAAACAAGGGTGAGGTTGAAAATATAGTTGTCCGCGGCGAACAGCTAGAAATAATCCTTATCCATAAATCAGAAGACGAACCAGCTCAAAAAGAAACATCCAAAAGAGAGCCTGGTGCATCTGTAAGTGAATCCTTACTCAATCTCGGAGCAGACAAGACAAAACTAAGCCAGGTCAATCTAGATATTAAAAACGAGACAGGCTTCGGATATTATTTAGTTAACTTATTGCCGATCATACTCCCATTTCTACTTGTTGTTTTTCTTTTCTGGTTTATGTTCCGCCAAGCCCAGCGCGGTTCTATGCAAGCATTCAGTTTTGGTAAAACCAGAGCGAAGTTGGCAGGTGACAGCAGCGGTAGGAAAAAAGTGACCTTCAAGGATGTCGCTGGCTTAACAGAGGCCAAAGAAGAAATTAGCGAAGTAGTAGAGTTCTTAAGGGATCCCGACAAATTCAAGAAGCTTGGTGCCAGAATGCCCAGGGGTATTCTTCTTATTGGAACTCCGGGCACCGGCAAGACTCTTCTCGCTAAAGCTGTCGCCAATGAAGCCAATGTCCCTTTTTACTTTGTATCCGGATCTGAATTTGTTGAAATGTTCGTTGGTGTCGGCGCAAATAGAGTACGGGACACCTTTGAGATCGCCAAAAAAACTTCTCCTTCAATAATATTTGTTGACGAAATAGATGCGGTTGGCCGACACCGCGGTGCCGGACTCGGTGGTGGACATGATGAGCGCGAACAAACACTAAATCAAATACTAGTTGAGATGGATGGCTTCGATACCAATGATGCAGTGATAGTCATGGCGGCCACCAACAGGCCTGACATATTGGACCCGGCCTTATTGCGACCTGGTAGATTCGACAGACGTATTGTGCTTGATGAACCATCCCTCAATGATCGTGAAGCAATATTGCGTATCCATGCAGCAGATAAACCTATGGCTAAGGATGTTAACTTAAGACTAGTAGCGGAACGCACTCCAGGATTCTCAGGTGCTGACTTAGCAAATCTTCTCAATGAAGCTGCGATACTTGCCGCTCGTAAAAACCAAAAAGAAATCCTCGGAATAAACCTACTGCAGGCGATTGAGAAGGTTATGCTCGGACCCGAACGAAGGTCACATCTTTTCAGCAAAAAAGAAAAAGAGATCGCTGCTTATCACGAAGCTGGCCACGCTCTGGTTGCTGCGTCACTTCCCCACACTGACCCAGTACACAAGGTATCCATTGTTTCGCGCGGCCGTGCCGGAGGTTACACTCTTAAGTTACCCATCGAAGACAAACATCTAAGAAGCAAGTCTGAATTTGAGTCTGAACTTGCTGTTTTACTGGGTGGTTACACGGCTGAACGCGTGGTCTTCAATGAACTAACCACTGGAGCATCAAACGATCTAAAGGTCGCATCTGAATTGGCTCGCAAAATGGTTACTCAATATGGTATGTCTGATAAGTTGGGACCCATAACATTCGGGGAAAAAGAAGAATTGGTTTTTCTGGGTAAAGAGTTGGGAACAGAAAAAAATTACTCAAATGAAATTGCATTCCAAATAGACACCGAGGTTAAGAGCCTCATTACAAAGGCACTCAAAAAGGCGCGTGAAGTTGTAGTTAAAAAAATGGCGACTCTTGAAATCATAGCAAAGGAACTTATCTCCAAGGAAACTTTAGAACAAAAAGAATTCTACGCGCTTGTCGGATAAGTTAAACAAATGTTTTTTCTTACAGCGCCATGGCATTGCGCTCATCTGCGTGTTACTATCATAAAATTATAAGAACCTTAAAAAAGAGGTTTCGTGGAACTTAAAACAAACTGTGGGGCTGTAATTTTTGATTTTGATGGCACGATATTAGACTCTGTGCGAGTTACCAATTTTTACAGGGTTGCCGAGTCAAGGGGGCTCGTAGTACCCGAAGGCGAAGGTCTGGAAAAACATCACGGCAAAAAGGCTTCACAAATTATTAAAACACTCTGGCCGGAAGAAGACACCAATCAATTTATTCGAGACTGGGAGGAAATTGATGTTGTGCATCCGCAACCGCTAATAAATGGGGTGCACAATACTTTGAGTTTTCTTAGAAATTTAGGAACAGTCGAGATCGGAATATTGACATCACGTAGACACGGAACATTATTCCCTCTTCTCCAAAATCTTGAAATTATTAATTACTTTAATCCAGACTTGTTGCAAGCGATAGATAATTGGGAATATCACAAACCAGACCCTAGAGCATTCGATGAAATCATAAGGAAACTTGTCGGCAAAGAAATCTCTAGAGAACAGACCATATATGTTGGTGATTCTTCAGTCGATTGGGAAGCAGCAAGTGGCGCTGGGGTAAGATTCGTCGGCGTTGAGAGCGGTATACTGAATCGATCAGACTGGAAAAATTTAGGTGTTAGCCCCAAGGATATAATTGTTAACATGGGTTGGTTACCTCATTGGATGTCTAAACATTTTTAAATAAAAGATTGCGAAGAGCGGTCTTTTTTGTTAAATTAATCAAGAAATCAAACAAAACTTCCGGGCATGTAGCTCAGCGGTTAGAGCAGTCGTCTTATAAGCGACAGGTCCCTGGTTCGAATCCAGGCATGCCCACCAGAATAAGAAGTAGCGCGCTTCGCTTCAGCCAGGGGCTGACCCGCCATTGGCGGGCAGTTGGTTAAGCGACTCGTTTATTCCCGATTTGTCCAAACGCAGTGAAACGAGCATGGTTACAAATCGCAATCCCGTGCAGAGTGGACGGTTAGCTCAGTTGGTTAGAGCGACTCGTTTACACCGAGTAGGTCATAGGTTCGAATCCTATACCGTCCACTCTGCACGGGACACCAAGTAAACTTAAATATTTATCAAATAGGGTTGAACTGAAACAATTCAATTCGATCCCTTCAGCGCCCACCATGAACATTCCAATTGTTTACGAAGATGATGATTTTTTAATTATAGACAAGCCCTCAGGTCTTTTAACACATCCGGTAAATAGACAAGACAAAAGCGAAAGTGTTGTAAGTTGGGTACTAGAAAAACATCCCGAAATTTCTACAATACGGGATAACTATGGCGATAGTGTTGGGGTCTGGACAGATCTCAGACCTGGCATAGTTCATCGCTTAGACAGGGAAACATCAGGACTTTTGTTGATAGCCAAGAACCAGTCTTCTTTTAACTACCTGAAAAATATTTTCAAGGAAAGAAAAATAAAAAAAACTTATCTTGCTTTGGTTTATGGGATTGTAAGGGAATCCTCCGGCACAATAGACATTCCTCTTGGTAAACTCGGCTCAAAACAAAGTACTAAAATAAAAGGCAAAAAAAATCTTGAAGAGAAATCTGCAATAACTGAGTTCAAGGTTTTACAAAAATTTAATGACTATTCCCTCATTGAATTCAGACCATTAACAGGCCGCACCCACCAATTGAGAGTCCACGCAAAAACCATGGGTTACCCAATAGTATGCGATCCAATTTACAGCGGCAAACGTGCCGTATGTCCACCCGAGCTTGGTCGTATGTTTTTACATGCCAATAAACTTTCGTTTACTTCGCCCTCCGGTATGGCAATCAGCGTAGAGATCGATCTACCAGCAAAACTTGATGACTTTTTAAAAGACTTGCCAAAACAAGAAAATTAAGCTAACATTTCCGAACATGACTAATTTAATTCAATATTTTAATTCTAATAATACTGTTGGCAAAGAATTGCCCGATATTAGACCTGGCCAAACGATCAAGGTTCACCAGAAAATAAAAGACGGCAATAAAACAAGAACTCAGGTATTTGAGGGTATAGTTATAGCACGCAAACATGGCTCCGGACCTAACGCCACCATAACTGTACGCAAGATTTCGAACGGTATTGGAGTTGAGAGGATTTTCCCAATACACATGCCGAATGTGGAAAAATTTGAGATTATGAGAAGCGCCAAGGTTCGCCGTTCCAAGCTATATTATCTTAGGACCAAGAGCGCCCGAGAAACTCGCAAAAAAACAAAGTTGATCCAAACAAAATCTAAAAAAATCACAGCAGAACCAACCACAATAAACCAAAAAGTCACTACTGAAAAATAGGCGGACGTGGTGAAACTGGCAGACACGCTACCTTGAGGTGGTAGTGCCCGCAAGGGCTTGGAGGTTCAAATCCTCTCGTCCGCACCAATACACAAGAGGGGCGGTTAGCTCAGTGGTAGAGCATCTCATTGACGTTGAGAGGGTCATAGGTTCGAATCCTATACCGCCCACAACAATCAAAAGGACCCAAACTTGGGTCCTTTTGATTTTAAAATAAAACACCAGCTTCAAGCTGATGATAAAAATTTATGATATCTCACGCCGTAACAGCGATTCTCCTTGGAGTCCTTTTTGGAAATTTTCTTATAATTTTTTTACAAATTCTGTGCAATTTAACCTTGATAGTATTTTCGTTTATACCAGTTATCTCAACCAATTCTTCTATAGAAAGTCCTCTGTGATATTTAAGTATAATCAATCCACGATCTTCTTTGGATAATTTACCTAAGACAAGCCGTAACAACTCAGCATTGGCTAGATCCTCATGTGTGTTTCTGGTATGATCAGGAACTAAATCAATTCTAAAGTATTCCGCCGAACGATCACTTAATTTTTCAATTAGAATATCACTATCGTAAATAACCTTACTTCTTACTTTTCTTTTTCTCAAAAAATCATAACATTCATTTACGGTAATCCTATACATCCACGTAGTAAGAGATGCGCGAAAATCAAAAGCATTGATATACCTATAAACTTTGATAAAAACATTCTGATGAACATCCTCGATATCTCTTTGATGTGGACCACGTAAAATGCCAACTATAATACCCGTAACTTTGCCTTGAAATCTTTGGTAAATTTCAGCAAAAGCAGCTTCGTCGCCTTTTTGGCAACGTTCAATCAAGTCTTTTTCTCTATCATTTGCGTATTTAAATTGATCGCCCACAAGAATCCCCTTTTTGTATTTTTAAATAAACCATAACTATACTGCTTCAAAAAAATAAAAAAGTCAAGTATTTTAAAACAAAAAATCACCATTATTTAGTGATTTAAATTAAAACCTTAAACTGCTTGCACCGCAGCTCTAATTCTTTTATCTTCAGCAAGTTTCCTCCGAGCTTTAAAAAGTATGTTTACAACAGCCCTTGTAGATTTTGATGTTTCTGTTCCCATATCTTTACCTGACATACCATCCCAATATCTCATCCTCAAAACATTTTGATCTGTAATATCTAAGTCTTTTATCGCACTCAAGAGAGCGTTTATCAAATCCTGCTTCAAGATTTGTGCTTCAGGAGTCTTGGAAATATCATCCATTATTTTATCGGCAATCAAAGATACATCGATATCTAAAATATTTCCCGATCTTCCAATAATCCCTGCCCGCCCAGAACGATATTCAAGCATGACCTTATTAGCGATTCCAAACAACCAAGCCCTTAGACTTGATCTTAATTCAAATGTAGAAATTACCTTAAAACCCCTAATAAATACCGTCTGAACAATATCCTCAACATCTGCAGAATTTTTTGAATACAAATGTCTAGAAATAAACGCATATAAGGCACGGCTGTGTTTTTCGTAAACAATTCCCCAAGCATCCATATTACCGCTCTTCAGTGCCTGGACTAACTCGAACTCACTCTCCAAATGTCCCCCTTTTTGATTACAAAGAACTTTATTAAATATTCTACATTAATTTGTGGCAATTGTACATAGTTCCCTTATTTTATCCTTTGGCATGTTCGTTTTTCATTTTATAAAATAAACTTTGCCAAATGGATAAGACCGCAATGCGGGAATTATAGAATTTTCTTGAAAAAACTCATACAAGGCTCGGCGTGATCCTCCATAAGTATAGTAGTCGTCCATTACGATTACTCCTCCTTTTACTACATTATCGTAAAGACAACTTAGAACTTCTTTGGTGGAGCTATAAATATCTCCGTCTACATGAAGAACTGCTATTTTACCAATCTTTTCTTTCCACTGTGGCAATGTTTCATTAAACCAGCCTTTTATTACATACGGATCTACTTTTAACTTTCTAGAAATTTCATAAACAGATTCTTCTGAAACTTTTAAATAGTTAGTTTTTTGTTTTAGAGGCAGTGTTCTGCGCATGTCACTATCTTTTTCTGATGTTTCTGGTAATCCATCAAATGAGTCAAATAAGTATGTATCCCTGCCAGACAGTGCCATGTATGCTCCTAGCCCTCCCTTCCAACAACCAGCTTCAACTATTGCACCTGGCGGGGCGTGTCTTACAAGTTCATCCATTTGATAGATCACAAATATTGTTTCTAGAGTGTATTTCCTAACTCTAAGAATATTCCGTAAGGAAAAAATAAAAAGGGGTTTAAGAATTAAAAATTGTATTAAGTGTATTAACCTAGACATAGCTTAAATTAATGTAACTCAGAGGTGGATATTTGCTATGTGCCGCGGGTCAGAATTGAACTGACGACGCCAGCCTCTTCAGGGCTGCGCTCTACCACTGAGCTACCGCGGCATCACTTAGATATTATCATTTTTAGCAAAAACTTCAACTTTAAACGCTTATTTAAAGTTATCCACAAGCGTTATCCACAAAATCCGAACCCGCATGTTATACTAAAGCTAGAATACATACTTAATAATAAAATTGTTATCCACAAATGAGAAAAGACAAAGAAGAAGCGTTTAAACTTCGCCGACAAAATAAAAGCTACAAATCTATTAGTCGTGAGCTAAGCATCCCTGTAAGCACATTAGCGGACTGGTTTAAAAACGAGAATTGGTCTATGGAAATTCGCGATCGTCTCGCCTACACGGAGTCTATGGCGTATCCGGAGAAGCTAAGGAGACTCCAAAATATATTAAAGGCAAAATATGACGCGTTACATGAATCCTACCGCAAAGAAGCTATAGATGAGTTCCCACTATTGAAAAGCAACCCTCTTTTTACCGCCGGGATAATGTTGTACTGGGGAGAGGGCGACAAAAATGTAAAGAATTGTGCTACCAGACTAACCAATAGCGACCCTGGGATGATTCGTACTTTTTACCTTTTCCTGACCAACGCAATGAGAATTCCAAAACAAAAGATCAGCTTCAGTTTGTTGTTATATCCCGACCTAATTGATTCAGTACAAAAAAACTTCTGGAGCCAGGCCACAGGAATACCTCTGGAACAATTTAAAAAATCTGTGGTAATCCGAGGACGACATCCTACACGACGACTTGCATACGGAGTCGGTATGATTAGGGTTGGCGGCAGAAGATACAAAGAAAAACTATTAAAATGGGTCGAGCTTTACATGCGCGAGCTTAATAGCCAAACGGTTGCATAAACTTTGTAAAAATCATATAATCGACTCTAATCGCGGGTGTATCACAGTGGTAGTGAACTAGATTGCCAATCTAGGTACGAGGGTCCGATTCCCTTCACCCGCTCCAATATCAAACTTTCCGATTTATTTGTTTAATTTAAGACAGACGCTATGCCAAACATTACCGAAGATAAATCAACTCAATTAATTCGCATGTGTCAGGCAGAAGCAGAGTTTGCTATCACAGAAGGAAATGTGCCAATAGCCTCTATCATTACTGATAGTGAGGGGGAGGTTCTAGTTTCTGCTCATAATACACAAAATACAGATAACGACCCCACTGCGCATGCGGAGATAAATGCTTTGCGTAAATTAGGAAAAATCAAACAATCTCGTTATTTTGACGGGTGTATGATATTCTCCAATGCAGAAACTTGCTCTATGTGCATGTCGGCATGCATCAAAGCCCACATAAGAGATTTTTATTTTGGTGCCCCAGCAGAACCCAGTATGGATCCGTGGGTTACCATGACTGACATTGCAGCAAAATCTAAACTACCCGTACAGATACATGGACCAATCCTAGGCGAAGAGTGTTCAGCGCAGATTTTAAAAGGTCGGGGAAAAATAAAATAAGTCAGTAGATGACTGCCAATAGGTTCTAACATCATCCACTATCCCGCTCAATGATAAATAAATTAAAATTATTAAAGGTAGCCCTGGGTTTGGGTGTGGTTTATTATCTTGTGGGGGCTTATGTCCATTTTTTTGGAGTTACGCTTTTCCCTTGGTATGACGGGAGGCTTTATACTCCCTACCATGATTCTCTCATATCTTTGGTGGCAGTTGTCTTGGCTTTGATTTTAATAACACTTGCGAGAAATCCAATAAAAAATATAGACATGTTGAGAACCGTGATATTTTGCCTAATCATGGGTAGTATTTTTAGCATAGTAATTATCTATAAAATTGATTTTTCTAGTTTAGGATCTCCTGCAAAAAAAATACAAACAATTACTGAGGGGGTTGTGGGATTTATTTACTCAGCTATTCTTATTTGGTTATATCCTAGGAAATTAACGAATAAATAATTTAGCATCGTGGGTTGACTATACAATGCCCTCAACTAGCGTTTATTATGATCGAATGGGCCGTTCGCAAAAAAATATTCCGAAACGCAAATCATGGTATTTGGTTTGTTTTAAGCTTCTGGCTTTTGGTGCTAGTTTTTTTATATTCTTTCTTCCCCAACCTTGGCACTAAAATAATTTTTATCCCAATACTAGTTCATCTGACCGCTCTGTCACAAGCTATTGTAATTGTCATAATAAATAGACAAAGAAGCCAAACACTTAGCAAAGACTGTGTTTGGTTCAACGGGTTAATGATTCTGATCTACTCGGTCTTCTTATATATAAAAAACTAGGGTTACATGATCCATTCTATTTTCCGAAAAATGAGGGACAGTGTTCACAGAAAAGTCGAGGCTGGCGATCCAGCTTTGTATGTATCGATGATATTTCCCATAATGTTTGCTTTCATTCTGACTTTTATTGGCTCCCGCATAATAAGCTACCTGTTCCCCTGGCTCTACCTTGAACCATCTGAAGGTTTGCACGTACATCATTTTACATATGGAGTTTTTATTTTGTTTGCCGCTGGATTTTTAGGATTGGTGGTGAGCCAAGCAAGAGCTAAGTTCTGGGTCGCCATGCTGCATGGTTTTGGGTTGGGTTTAGCCATGGATGAGTTCGGGATGTGGCTCCATTTGCGAGACGATGATGTTGCTAGGTGGAGTTACGACGGATTTAACATAGCCATTGGCCTTTTTATTTTTGTTCTAACCGTAAAACCAGGATTCAGAGTACTAAAAAAGCTCTGGCCCAAACGTAAGCCAAGAGCTACTCAAGAACTCGATTAGGTAAAGTAGGTATTTAAGCTCACGCTATAAGAGATTTGACTGGGTTGACAAACCTACCCATTTTTTGCTATAATGTAAGAGTAAGGTAGAGATCCGCTATGGGCGGGTTTTTTAGTTGAAAAATAGCCCTAAATAAGGCTGTTTTTTAATACAAAAATATGAAAAACACACTAAAATTAAATACTTTAGTTACTATTTCTGTTATAGTTTTTATGAGCTTGTTCTTAGCTCAAAATCAAGCAAATGCCGGTGTTGCCGAATGGTTATATGGAGATAAGAACGAACAACCAAAGTCAGATACAATAAGCCTGATATCTTCATTCTTGGCTACCAATAAGACCAGCGAGCAAACAGAGGAAAAAAAGCCAGTCGTTGACAATACCCCCGTTAAAAAAGAGATGATAGTATCGGCTACTGCTTATTCCTCAACTCCAGACCAAACAGATGATTCACCGTTTATTACAGCTTGGAATACCAAGGTTCGTGATGGTATTGTTGCCGCCAACTTCTTACCTTTCGGTACTAAGATAAAGATACCTGAAGTCTACGGAGACAAGGTATTCGTTGTAGAAGACCGCATGAACAGAAGGTATTGGCATAAGGTTGATATATGGTTTCCGGACAGAGAAAGTGCACTCGAGTTCGGAATTAAAAACATAAAAATACAGATTCTCGAGTCATAACAACTCACCAAAAACCTTGCCGATTGGCAAGGTTTTTGATTTAATTAGTTGGCTAATACAACATAAGCGCCTCCGTAGTTTCAGCCAGAGGCTGACCCACCCTTGGTGGGCAATGAACCAAATAGTAATATACTTTAGTAAAACGCAATTTTTAAATTAATATTTGCCTCCGTAGTTCAATGGATAGAACAATAGCCTTCGAAGCTGGAGATGGGGGTTCGAATCCCTCCGGAGGCACAACTGTGCCGAGAGCAAGCCAACTGCTTGGCTTGCGAGAGGGACGAGAACAGCGGAGCATGTAATTTTTGCAACAGGCAAAAATTACGCGAGCTGGTGGCTAGCCAGAGACGTTGGAAAACGTCGAAAGGCGAAGCCGAATCCCTCCGGAGGCACCAAAACTTGACAATAGTACCCGGTTTCTGATATAATTACTTATATAACAAAGACTTAATAGCCATATAAAGGCTATTTTGTTTTATAAAGACTAAAAATGACTAATAACAAGGTTTTACTGTTAATTCCGGTCGTAGCTTCTCTATTTTTGTTTGCAGCTTTTGCTGGAGCTGAGCAGCAGACCATGATAGCCCACCTTAGCATAGCTAACACCACCAACAGGGATAGAAATCCTAGTTTTTGGGTAGGTGACTCCTGGGAACTAAACATAACTACTTCACCTGTGATAGCCAATGCTCCAGTCGAGTTATGCGGTATACAAGATGGAACTGACCTAGGCTGCACAAATTTCGGCAGCACTGACGGTAACGGCCGTTGGTCTCTGTCCGGAAGTCATGATAGCTCTGTAATAGGTTTCTGGGCTGAATGGGCCAAAGTTGGAAATGACGGCATACTTTCAAGCAGTATACTTTTTGACGTTCACAACGGAAACACAAGCTACCCAACACCGACACCAGTTTATACACCAACTCCTACACCAACTCCGACACCGATTTCTTATGCAACGGTTTCAATAACAAACACCAGCAATCCTTCTCGTAATCCAAACTTCTGGGTTGGTGATAGTTGGAGATTAAATGTAAGCACTAATCCCCCCATAAGAAATAAAGGAGTTGAAATGTGTGGTACTCAAAATACCGCAAACTTAGGTTGCACGCCCTTTGGTGCAAATACTGACAACAATGGTCAGTGGTCTTTAACTGGAACAATGGATTCAAGCACAATAGGCTACTGGACCGAGTGGTCCCGGGTAAACGGCAATGTTGTTTCTAATAATATAAGTTTCAATGTGACAGCTAGACCTACCCCTACTCCAAGCAGGACTCCTACACCGACACCAGTTTACACACCAACTCCTACTCCTACTCCAACACCGGTACCTTGTTCTAATATATCTTCATATGTAAGCGGAAACATAACCTCAAACGGCATAAATGATGGTACCGCTGAGGCAAGGATAAGGAATAGTTCTACTAACTGTACTTACAGGGTAGGTTTTGCATCATACAAGATGTATATTACCGAACTCCAACCATCTTGGCTTGAAAATCAAACACTACACGACTCAATATCAATAACTCTAAACCCTGGCGAAGAGAAAACTCTTCAAGTAAGAGTTCCTAATTGTAGGTTTCAGTTAGATTTATTCGAGGGCAGTGCAATAACTCCCCCTTACTACAACACGTCTGGCCATCGTCTATTTGCTTCTCAATGGGCAGGATCACCCTTATGCTCCGCCTCAACACCAACCCCTACTCCCAGCAGAACACCAACCCCTACTCCCAGCAGAACACCTACCCCTACTCCAAGCAGAACACCAACGCCTACTCCAACTCCTAGCAGGACACCCACGCCGACACTGACCCCTACCCCCACGCCGACACCAACTCCTACGCTGGCGTCATTAGTTTGTTCTCCTTTTGGAATAACAGTTAACAGACTCCAAAATGCTAACTTAAATGCATCTGGTGGAAATGGTTCATATTTTTGGACCACTACAGGAGGCAACATTTCTTCTGGTACAGGTTCTTCATTCTCAGTTAATTATTCTCAATCAGGAACCTATTTAGTAAACCTATACAGCGGTACCCAAGTTTCTCAGTGTTATGTAAATGTATTCCTTGATAATGTACCTACTCCCACACCTACGCCTGGGTTCCATTCTCTTACAATACAAAAACAGGTTCGTAATTTATCTGACGGAACCGGAGAAAACGAGTCTGTAAATGCAGATCCAAATGAGTCTATTGAGTTTATAGTTAAGGTAACCGCCAACGGTAACGCCACAATATTCAATGTTAATGTATTAGACGGCTTACCTGGCAACCTATCTTACGTAAACGGAAGCACTACCTTGGATGGCTCTGTCCGCAATGACAGCATAACTTCTAGCGGTCTATTCATAGGCGATCTCTCTCCAGGTCAAACAAGAACATTAAGATTCAGGACTAATGTAGCAGGCGACTCAGCATTTTCTAGTGGCACAACTACTCTTACTAATGTTGCTACGGCATTCGCCAACAACATATCCACTGTAAACGATACAGCATCCGTAGTGGTTACGAAATCGAACCTAAACCAAAACCTAACAATGTCCATAACGAAGTTGGGGCGCAATATAACAAGAGGAGAGAATACTGAGCTTGGATCAATTAACGCTTCCCCCAACGACACCATAGAGTTCGTTATAAGAGCTCGATCACTTTCGTTAACAACTATAAACAATGTTATAATAAAAGACGTACTGCCTAACGGTTTAAGTTACATTTCAAACACAACCAGTGTTAATGGGAACATAGTGGCCAATGGTATTAATGCTTCAGGTATTAATATCGGCTCACTCTCACCATCTCAGGAGGCAATAATAAGATTCAGCGCAACAGTAGCACCAGCATCTAGCTTTATAGTCGGGACCACAACAGTTAATAACGTAGTTCAGGCAAGCGCCGATAACTTATCAACTATTACCGCTCAATTACCAATATCAATCGTAAACGGACAGGTTGCTGGAACATCAATCACAAAAGTCGCAGGCGTTTCAACAGGAACAGCCGAGAGCTTAATGCTTTCATTGCTACTTAGTGCACTCGCTACATTTATGTATATGGGCTACACTCGAACAGGTGTGTTCAAGAAGAGAGAAGCTCTAGCAAGCATCCGCAGACACAGATCTGACAAAGATCATTTCAACTTCGCAATATAAAGAACCTTAGTAAAATGAGCGGATCGTGGAAAAACAAATTTATAGTCTATCATCTCATAGCTCTGATATTCGTCAAAGCAGTATTTTCTTACTCCGGTCTTCAGTTCGCAAACTTATTGGATGGAGTATCTATATTCAGCAAGGAAGAAATAGTTGATCAGACGAATACCTTTCGCAAGACACTGGGACTAGATGAACTCAAAGAGAATCCGATTCTTGACTTAGCCGCCGCACAAAAACTTGAGGATATGAAATACAATAACTATTTCGCCCACACAAGTCCGGGTGGTATTTCACCTTGGCACTGGATAGATGTTAACAAATACAACTATTCCTATGCCGGAGAAAATCTTGCTATCGGTTTTATTACCGCAAAAGACACTGTTAATGCCTGGGTTAATTCCCCCACTCACAAAGCAAATTTAACCAACTCTAAATATCAAGAGATAGGTGTAGCTGTCGCCCCAGCAAAAATAGAAAACAGTGAGGGGTTTTTGGTAGTTCAACTATTCGGCACACCCAAACCAACTAAAACGTTAGCGACAACAACTCAGACAAACAAAAAAATAACCTCTCCCAGCCCAACAGTAGCAACCAATTCACCCCAACCAGCATCAACCTTAACACCTACACCTAAAACAGCCTCTAGCCCACAACTCCTGCCTGCAACAACCTTAGTACCTGCTCCTATATCACAGACAGAAAAACCGGGTGAAGATCTAAAACAAATTGTATCTGCCATACCAGTTGAGACAAACATCACATCGCCAACACTGGCTAAGTTTGGTGACATACTTAACACTTCTCTAATTCTTTATGCATTACTAGCATTCATCTTTTCATTGGTGATACTTATCTTTAGACAAATCAACAGAGGACTCGTTTTAAGAGCAGTAAGCGCTGCTGTGTTCTTACTACTAGCAGTTAGTGTGCCATTACTTGAGGTTACAAAAGTTGCCCTGATACTATAAGAAAGGTCAGCTCGACTCAAAATGAAACTCAGATTTATAAAATTTTTTATTGTTGTGTTTGCCATAATCTTCTCCCTTCTTAACGGGCGTTTTGTGTATGCAAACCTAAAATACTGGCTCCTAGTCGGGCCGGTGCCTATAGCGGGATGGCAAAATAACAACCCGCAAGGATTACCCATATCGACTGAACGCGAAGTCCCAGTACTTTCAAACCAGGCAACTATAAAAATACAGCGCCTGGGAGTTACTGCTCCAATAGTTTTTGATGTCGGCTCTGATTTAAAAGACGTATATAATAACCTTGAAAATGGAACTGTTCACTATTCAAGCTCGCCCAAACCGGGCGCCAAGGGAGCATCTGTTATACTTGGCCACAGCTCCGCCTACCCATGGTACAAAGGTGCCTATGGCTCTGTTTTCGCCCTTCTAGGCAAACTTAATCCGGGCGACGTAATATCCATTGAATATTCTAATGGACAGAAGTTTACCTTCTTGGTTAAGCAGTCTATTTTGTTTTCACCATTCACGGATGATTCTCGGCTGACAGAGATAGAAAAATCATCATCTTCTTCAATTGTACTTGTAAGCTGCTGGCCAATAGGCACTGACTACAAGAGAATTGCAATACATGCAGAATTAATATAATCAACAAGGGTAAACCAGAAACTAAAAAGACTCGTCCAACTATTCGAGGGTGAGTCTTTTTAGTTGAAGCAATTTTATTTTTTTGATACCCTTGTAATCATCTACACTATTTAAATCCGCCCTTAGCTTCAGCCGTAGGCTGACCCGCCTCTGGCGGGCAATTGGTCCAATGTTATTTATAAATCCGCCCTTAGCTCAGTTGGTAGAGCTGCTCCCTCTTAAGGAGAAGGTCGTTGGTTCGAATCCAACAGGGCGGACAATTAAAAAGCCCTCATTGGGCTTTTTGTTTTGGGCCATGAATCTCTTCGTAAGCCTCTTCAACCATCTCTCTTGTAATATTAGGGCTGCTTAAACTTAGGTTACCATACGCAAAGCTTATGGCTTGTTCCCTTCTTTCTTCTGGGGTCATTTTGTGTTTTCTAGCAATTTCAATCAATTCTTCTAGCGTTAGAGGCATACAATCTCCTACCAGAGATAAACAACTAGCACAATTGAATCAAAGTTAGATTGCCTTTGCAAATTAAAAAATTATCAACACCTTCTCTGCGCAGTGCTTGTTATAATGAGGAATGTTACTATGGAATCAGAAAGTTGATCATAATAAGTTCTGCCCGAGATGCAAATCCAAACAAGTTTTAGAATCGCCAAACATCTGGAACATCAAACAAAAAATTGATAATTACACTTCGCCAGTTTCTGGATTTGATATAGAGTTGATTTGCAAAATCTGCGATTATCGCTGGCTAGAAGGTTTTGCGTAGCTTCCCAACAATGTAATAAAGCTTCTTTAAGACATGATCAATGTCTTTTTTGTTTGTCTGGCGTCCCAGAGTTATGCGGATATTTCCATTTACCAAGTCTGGTCCCAATCCCAACGCCTCAAGAACATGGGAAGGCTCTGTTGAGGTTGTAGTACAAGCCGAACCTGTAGAAACCATAATACCAGCCTGGTCTAACTTAATCATCAACATCTCACCGTCAACCCCCTCAAAAGAAAAATTTATATTGTTAGGCAAACGTTTTTTCTGATCTCCATTCAAATGACTGCCAGGGATTTTTTTTTTGATCTCATATACGGCATAGTCGCGAAGTTCTGTAAGTCTCGTGCTCTCTTTTCCCCTAGATTGGTCAGACAATTCCAACGCCTCAGCAAAACCCGCAATCAATGCCTGGTTTTCAGTTCCAGCTCTCCTGCCCATTTCTTGAAGACCACCTAGCAAAATGGGTATCAGGTTAATCCCCCTTTTCACGGAAAGACAACCTGTCGCCTTAGGTCCATATATTTTCGAGCCATTCAATGTCATCAAATCGACTCCAAGGTTGTTTATTTTTATATTTAAAGCACCTGCTGCCTGACAAGCGTCAGTGTGGAAAAAAGGGACACGCAAACCAACTGTCTTTTTATTATCCCTTCTCTCTTTGATAATTTTTGCAATTTCTGCAATTGGTTGAATAGTGCCGATTTCATTATTTGCATACATTATTGAAACTAGGATTGTTTTATTTGTCAGCGACTTGGAGATTTCATCAGGATTAACCAAACCTCTGGAATCAACACTCACATACGTTAATTTAAAACCCTCATTTTCCTCAAGGTATCGGCACGCCTGCAAAACGGCCGGATGCTCAATCTTAGAGGTGACTATATGATTGCCCAACTTTTTATATGCCCTCGCTATTCCCAGTATTGCAAGATTGTCTGACTCCGTTCCTGATCCAGTAAAAATTATTTCGTGATCCTTGCATCCTAAAACCCTGGCTACCTTAATCCTCGATTGATCTATTAGTTCAGAAGCCTTGCGACCATATTCATGAACAGAAGATGAGTTGCCCCAACTTTCATCCATATACCTCAAAATCACCCTCTTCACCTGAGTATCCATGGGTGTAGTACCGGCATAATCAAGATATACCTTTTTTATTTTATTCATCTATTTAATTTAAATTATATTAAAACGCCAGAGCAACTGGCGCGATAATGTTTACCTGCTGAGTTTCAACAGAGTAATTCTGAGACGAGTACTTCCCATTGTCGTGCACCACCCGGCACCATCTGCCGCAGCAACAATATTACAAACTGTCAAGTGATACATTTTTAAATGTCTGCCTGCCTCAAGAAAATCACCGGTTTCAAAATATTTGCCGGTTAATTCAAAACATACTGCAGTTACCGGACAGAAACAAAACTCTCCTCTATATTTATTATTTTTTAATCTGATTTCCCCGTCTGGGGGGGAAATTTTAGCACTCCAATCTTTTGCAAGAAGGAGGTCGGCGTAAGCTCGTAAAAATCGGCTTTGACTCATTCTCCTGTTCTTTTTACCTTTAACCACAACTTATCTCCTGTTTTAAAACTAAAATCTTGCTATAGTTTAGATAAAAAAACAGCCCGGTGTCAATACCAGACTGTTTTTTTATCTACTAAAGGATTATAGAGCCTTGTCTATTATAGCCTTAAACGTGGCATAAGGCTGGGCACCAACAATGCGTTGGCCATTTATGAAAATAGTAGGGGTACCACTGACACCGGATGCAGAGCCCAAGGCCGAATCATCATCAACTTTCTGGGAGTACTTACCAGAATCTAAGCACTGATTAAAATCTCCTGAATTGAGTCCCAATTGAGCCGCCCAAGTTTTTATTTCTGCCTCTCCGTATTCAATGGTACCTTGACCCAATTTACTCTGCTCAAAAAACATCTTGTCATGCATCTCCCAAAATTTAGCCTGGTCACCCGCACATTCAGCAGCTTGGGCTGAAATATGAGCCGCAGGATGGAAACTCAACGGATAGTGTCTGTAAACTAGCCTCGCCTTCCCCGTGTCGACATAATCCTTCTTTATCTGGGCAAAAGCACCAGACCAAAATGACCTGCAGAATGGACACTGGAAATCACTAAACTCAACTATTGTGACCTTCGCATCCTTGTCACCTAAAACGTAGTCTCCCTTGTCGATCTTTAGGTCAACCGGAGCAGGTTGATTATCGCCTCCTATTTGGGCGCTTCCTCCAGTAGAAGAACCCCTGGTAAAAATAAGAGTCAGAGAAACAAGAACAGCAGCTATCAATATAGCTCCTGGTAAAACAATTTGGCCATATACTTCAGGGATAATAGATTTTTTGGGGCTCACTTCTGAATCCATAGTAAATTAAATATACATCAGCCAAGTATCTATTGCAATTGTTTATATTAAAAACCACTCCTCCGACTGGGCCAAAAGATTACAGCAACCAATCCTCCCATTAATCCCAGATCGCGTATCGTAGACTGATTAAATCCTATAAATACAAAAATGCTAACTAGAAAGATTACGGCCAGAACCGAAAAAAACTTATTAAAAACTCCTGTCAAAAGGCTCAGCCCAACAAGTATCTCAAATATTCCATTAATATATATGAACTGCGTACCACTAACGCCGAATCGACTCAACATAGAAACAATAAAATCTGGAACCCAACCATTAAGCCAGTAGACTGGGTGGAACATCTTGTCTATACCAAACCACAAAAAAACGGCTGCTAAGCCTAGACGCAAGCCCCAATATGAATATCTTATAGAAGTAAACAATTAGTGTGGGTACACACAAACTAGCTATTGACAAAGCTATAAAATGGGTGTATAATACATAACATAGGCTACTGAGGGAACTGTGACCTTACCCCATTCGCCCCTGACCTCGGTCAGGAAAGTTAAGACTATTTTTATAATAAAACTGACTTAACAAGGTGGCAAGGGAAAACTGTTGGTAACAACAATAACCATTTTCTTGGTAGCCCAAAAAGAAAAACAAACTAAAAAACCGATGTGATCGGTTTTTTAGTTTGTTTTTGATATGTTATTGTTCTGCTCAAGAAAATTCAACACCTTCTCATTTAGTAGAGCTGTTGCTATGCGTCTTCGCAACTTATCAGTATCCATGTCTTTGAGTATATCTTGACCTGCCTCGCCCCCACCCTGACCAGACATCATTGCCATATACTGCTGCAAAGCTGCCTGAGCCTCTTGTTCTATTTCATCTTCATCAACATTAAGGCTTTCTTTTTGGGCTATAAACTTCGTAATTAAATCAAATCTTACTTGCTCTTCAGCCTTATCCTTCCAATCACGCCTTAAATCATCCTGAGTTTTTTTGACGTGAGCAAGATACAAACCAAGTTCCATACCTCTTTGATGAAGCTCCGCATCTAAGTCTTGAATCATGCCATCAAGCCGCCTATCCACCAACAAGGTAGGTGGTTTAATTTCACTTGTCGAAGTGATTTGTTTCAGTAGTAGAAGTCTTACTCTTTCTTTTTCTTTATTTTCTTTTTCAAGAACAAGACCCTGCATTATGTTTTGTTCCAATTCTTCCTTAGAACCAAACTTGCCCAAACTTATAGCAAGTTCATCATTCACCTGGGGTATTATTCTTTCCTGAACCTGTTTAACCAAAACATCAAAATCTACGCTCTTGCCCGCTATCGACTTCTGGTAGTAGTCTGCTGGAATTTTCAAAGAAAACTTTTTCTGATCTCCCTTTTTTAATCCTATGATTTCCGGCTCAAAGCCAGGAACAAACTTGTTCTCTCCAAGTACTACCGGGTGATTCTCACTTTTACCTCCCTCTATAAGAACACCTCCATCTTTAACTTCGAAGTCCAACTCTACCCGGTCTCCTTGCTGTGCCGGTCTTTCCACATCTTTAAGTGTCACACGAGACAATGCTATTTCACCAAGCACCGCGTCCACTTCTTCTTTAGTTACGATCACCCTTGCGCTTTTGACATCGAGATTCTTGTAATCTCCCAACTTAATCTCTGGCACAATAACTAGTTTAACTGAATAAAGTAACTTTTCTGGAGAGTTTTCTTTAATTTTAAAATCGGATTGATCTATAACACTTAGTCCTGAATCTATTATTGATTTAGACAGGCTTGATTCCACAGCGAGGCTAAGTGCTTCTTCTTTTATGACAGATTCTCCAATTTTCTTTCGTATTATATCTTTGGGAACCTTGCCAGGCCTAAATCCATCAGACTTATATTCTTTAACCAAGATATCTTCGGCTTTTTTTATGTACGAGATCAAATCCTCTTTATCAAGAGTTACAGTAAGTTCGGCCTCGTGGTCTTTAATTTTATTAATTGAGAAGTTCAAATGTAGATACTTATTTGGTTTCTTCTTCGACTACATCTTTTTTTACAGAATCCTCCACATTGCCAACCTCAGCCTCCTCAGCAGTAAGTTTGGCTTGAGGCGCCCTAACATCTATTTTCCAACCTGTTAATTTGGCCGCCAATCTGACATTTTGACCTCTTTTACCTATTGCCAAAGAAAATTGGTCATCAGCAACTTCTGCCAAGGCGTGTTTACGATTTTCGTCCAATATTTTTATGTTAATTATTTTTGCTGGAGAAAGAGCGTTGGCTATGAATTTATCTGAGTCTTCACTCCATTCTATTATGTCTATCTTTTCTCCGCCAAGTTCATTTATCACAGTCTGGACACGCACACCCTTCTGACCAACTAGAGATCCTATCGGATCAACTCCGTCTTCCTTAGAACTTACTGCGATTTTGGACCTTGAACCTGCTTCTCGGGCAATAGATTTGACCTCTACTGTTCCGGAGTCTATCTCAGGAACCTCAAATTCAAAAAGTTTAAGTACAAGCTTAGGATGAGTACGAGAAAGAAGAATAACTGGACCTCGATTAGTCTCTTCTACTCTCAAGACTAAAAATCTCAATCTTTGGCCTATACGATAGTTATCATGGTAAAGCTGTTCAGTTGGTATAAGTAGGCCATTTGTTCGGCCCAAATCAACATAAACCATCCGTCCCTCTATACGCTGAACGGCACCGGATACTACTTCATTTTCCTTTCCCTTGAAATCACTGAGAATCGCCTCGCGCTCAACTTCTCTAAGCCTTTGTATAATAACCTGTTTGGCAGTTTGTGCGGCTATCCTGCCGAATTCTGTTTTAGATTCGCGATCAATAATTAACTCCTCTCCAACTTTTATCTTTTTGTTTATTTTTTTAGCTTCTTCGAGTGTGATGTACTTTTCCGGGTTGAATTTAACTTTTCCATCATCTATCTCGGCTTCTTCTCCAGTATCTGTTTTTATTTTTTTAGTATCGTCCTCTGCATTAGTCTTGACTTCTTTGTTTACAACAGGAGCAGGCTCTCTTTCACGTTCTGGAACAAAATCAATCAAATCTGGTCTATCAGGCACCTCACCTACTATGTTGTCGTCTTCATCAACAGCTTCAATGACGTACTTAACTTGAGTAATCTTAACATCACCAGTTTCCTGGTTCAGTTTGGCTCTTATAATCTGACCTTTTTCGCCATAATCCTTCTTGTATGCAGCAGCGATAGCTGCTTCGATCGTTTCTACCACCTTGTCTTCGGGAACTCCCTTTTCTTCAGCTATTTGTTTTATAGCAGAAATGAATTGTTTCGTATCCAGCATATTTATTTAAAAATTAAAATTGAAAAAGTATAAAGTAATAATTAACTTTAACCTTTAGAATTTTAAAAAATTATCTTTTAAATAGAAAGTCCGCCTTTCCCGCGGACCTTGTTATCAAATCACCCTTTAAGACATAAGTATATCAAAAGCATCAACCTAAGTCAAGCTGTAGGGGTTATCCACATTTTTATCTATTGCTTAGGTATTGTAATGTTGCTAAACCAATATTTGCTGTCATGTGGAGAACATAAAATTATTTGAGTGATAGAATTAAGTTATACAAATGGCACAAGTAACGAAACCACAAAATCTGGAAAATGAGCTTGAAGAAAAACTTTCTTCTATTCAAGTTGAAAAGAAAGAAAACGAGGCTGCAGAACTTGGCCAAAAACTTAATCTACCCCATGTTGACCTCTCGTCTTTTCCCATAGATACATCGGCTATATTATTAGTTAGCGAAAATGATGCAAGGTCAGGCCAATTGGCAGTAATAGCCAAGTCTGGAAAAAACATTAAGGTAGCAGTTATAAGTCCTGAAAATCCCCAAACACAGTCGGTTCTTAGCCGACTTAAGTCATTAGGGTACGCCTATGGCCTAATAATCGTCTCGTCAAGAAGTCTTGAGTTTGCATGGCTAAGGTATAAGGACGCTCCTACCAAACCTGAACCTCTTCATGGAATAGTTGAGATAGACGAAAACGAACTGTCTGGACTCGAAAATCAAATTAAAGATATATCCGACCTCAAAGATAAGCTGGGTTCAATTCCAATAACAAAGGTTCTGGATATACTCATAGCCGGAGCACTCAAAATAAAGGCATCGGACATTCATTTCGAACCCGAAGAAAACCAGGTTCGTTTACGATACCGGCTAGATGGTGTCTTGAACGATGTTATATCATTCTCGAACACAGGATACCCTGGACTGCTGTCACGAATTAAAATTCTATCTGGACTCAAGATAAACATACATGACACCCCCCAGGACGGGAGATTCACCATACGTCATTCTGAAGTTGATATAGAGGTTCGCGTATCAGTTCTGCCGGGAGCTTATGGTGAAAATATAGTAATGAGGATACTGGATCCTGGCACCATAAAACAAAGACTTGAGGACTTAGGAATGCGCCAAGACCTCCTTGTTCAAATAAAAAAGCTTCTTGATAAAACTACCGGTGCAATATTGACCACCGGTCCAACAGGTTCTGGAAAAACAACAACTCTTTATGCGTTTATAAAGCACATAAACAACCCAGATGTAAAAATTATAACCATTGAAGATCCCATTGAATATCACATAGATGGGATATCCCAAACACAAGTTGACACAGAATCTGGGTATACCTTTGCCGGGGGTCTACGTTCAATAGTCCGACAGGACCCAGACGTAATACTTGTTGGAGAAATAAGAGATGTTGAGACTGCCGAAACAGCAATGCAGGCTGCGTTGACTGGACATCTGGTTTTTTCGACTCTCCACACCAATAATGCTGCCGGAGCCGTCCCAAGACTAATTGATCTTGGTGTCCGACCAATAACCATAGCTCCAGCTATTAATGCCACTATGGCTCAAAGGCTTGTTCGCCGATTGTGCCAACAATGCCGCAAAAAGGAAGTTATAAAAAAACCAGATTTTGAAATATTAAAAAAATATTTAGATAAACTACCCCAAAATATAGAGATCGTTTCGGTTAACGAATCTATGGAAATTTTCTACCCACAGAAGTGCTCTTCGTGCAACAACACTGGTTATCAAGGGAGAGTTGGGGTATACGAAATTTTTGAAATAGACGAAGAGATGGAAAAATTAATTTTAACCTCTCCCGCAATTTCAGTAATTGAAGAGTTGGCAACCAAGAAAGGAATGGTAACAATATTGCAGGATGGACTCCTCAAGGTTATTGATGGAACAACATCAATCCAAGAAGTTATGAGAGTTATAGGTGAATAATTATCAGTGAATAGCTAGGCCTTTGTAATCTGTAGGCAATAACCCGGACTTAAGGAAACCCGGGGTAGAGTAATACCGAGGTATAACCCAGTCGGGACCAAATTAACCGTCTGCGAAAATACTCCGATTGAACTAGAATGTTACCCAAACAGCTCAATTGCCTACAGGTTACAAGGGCTTACAAAAACCCCTAGTTTATCTAAATTGTATACATAAAAAGCCTTTATGTCAACCCCATTGCCTAATATTGCACCAAAAAATCCGAGCACAAAAATAACTGCGCCCCAAGACCAGGACGACCAAGTTCTTGATCTGGCTTTAAGGCCCTCCACTTTTGATGAGTATATCGGTCAGGAAAACACCAAAAAAAACCTATCCATACTTATAGGTGCGGCAAGAAAGCGCAATGAACCACTAGAGCACATATTAATACATGGTCCATCAGGTTTAGGTAAGACCACTCTCGCCTACCTTATCGCCAGAGAGTTTGGTGCTGGAATCAGAATCACTTCCGGAGCCGCATTAGAGAAGGCTGGTGATGTGGGTTCTATTTTGACAGGCCTTAATGACGGTGATTTTTTGTTTATTGATGAAGTTCATCGTCTAAACAAAACCGTTGAAGAAACCTTATACCCGGCAATGGAAAACTATTGCCTTGATATAATAATCGGAAAAGGTAGTTCTGCCAAAACCCTACAAGTAAATTTGCCCCGTTTCACTCTAATAGCTGCCACAACACGCACATCTCTACTTTCGAATCCATTCAGATCAAGGTTCGGAGCACAATATAAGCTGGATTTTTACACCAAGGAAGAGATGGAAAAAATATTACGCCGTTCATCTAGACTTCTTAAAATAGAAACAGATAATGACGCCCTATCGAAAATTGCCTCCGCTTCGCGCTTTACACCAAGAATTGCCAATAGATTACTCAAAAGAGTCCGTGATTATGCACAGGTTCAAGATTCAGCGGTTTTGACCGGGGCTTTTGCTGACCAGGCATTGGAATTATTAGGCATAGACAAACTCGGATTAGATATAACAGATCGCAAAATATTGTCTTTAATTCATAAAAACTTCAATGGTGGACCAGTAGGACTCAAATCAATAGCCGCTGCCATAGCCGAAGAAGAAGACACGATAGAAGACGTTTACGAACCGTACCTCATGCAGATAGGATTTCTAGCAAGAACATCACGAGGACGCATGTTAACCGATATAGGGGCAAATCACATAGGAATAACCACACAAGAAGTTCAAAAAAAACTTATTTAAAAAGTATTGCAATCCTGTTTTCGCCTGCTATATTGGTTGGATGAGAATTTTAACCCTAGCAATAGTCTCTGCTTTTACAGTGGGCGGGCTTTTTTTATTTGAAAACTCTAAAAATTCTGTTAAATCAGTTTCAGATAAAGAAGATAATTATGCCCAAATTGTTCAACAATTATCTGACACCAAGAAAGTCCAGACCACCGTCTCAAAAAAAATAGCTTCAGTTACTTCTACATCTCTGCCGCAAGGCACTCCCACACCTTCATTTTTGAGCGTCCTGACTCCTTCACCCTCAAACACACCCCTTACCCCAAGCAACACTCTATCTCCTCAACCGACAACCACAAACCTAAGTACTCCCCATCCCACGGCAACCTCAACTATATCTCCACTTCCAACCCCTTCAATCAGTTCAACACCATCAGCAACTCAAACACAAAGTCCAACTCAAACACCAAACCAAAATCAAGAAAACCAGATAACAGTGGTCTCCTTAACATCACCGGTTAAACAAAACTCGACAGCACAAGTAGGAATCTCTGTTCCCACAAATACACATTGTTCAATAAAGGTTACCCTACCAAGTGGCTCGCAATCCTCAGCCAAAGGTCTTGAGCCTAAAGATTCAGATAATTCTGGTGGAATTAACTGGTCTTGGAAAATAAACTGGAACACAAAGACAGGTACAGCTACAATAAACATGACCTGCTCAAACAGTAGTGAAGATTTCTCTGGTGCATTACAAATGGAAATAATTGAATAAACATGTCCGGACATTCTAAGTGGAGCCAAATAAAACACAAAAAAGAAGTTAGTGACCAAAAAAAGGGTCAGGTTTTTAGTAAACTGGCTAAAAAAATATTGATCGCCGCGCGCGAAGGATCAGATCCGTCTTCAAACTATAAACTGCAGTCTGTCATAGAAGAGGCGCGCAGTGTTAATATGCCTAAAGACAACATTGAGCGAGCGATTATAAGAGCTTCCGATAAAAATGCGACCGAACTATATGAGATAGTTATCCAAGCAATGGGTCCTGGTGGCATAGCGTTAGTAGTAGAGGGAATTACTGATAACAAAAATAGGACTATAAACGAGATCAAGCATATTTTGAGTGACACTGGTTTCAGGGTTGTACCAGAAGGATCTCTTAACTGGATGTTTTCTTCAGAAAAAAATCCAATCTCACCAATTAATATAACCGACCAAGAAATACATAATAAATTAAATTCTCTAGTAGAGATCCTGCGTGATAATGAGGACGTAGAGAATGTATACACTAACTTACCATGAGAATTCTTGGCATAGATCCTGGCACTTCATTAATAGGTTATGGCGTAATAGATATTGAAGGTAAAAAATACCGGTCAGTTGATTATGGGGATTTTAGAACAAAGTCAGGAATACCGAACACTGAAAGGGTTGTTGATATTTACAATTTTTTCGATAAAATAATTAAGAAGTATAGGCCAGAAAAAGTCGGTTTAGAAAGCCTGTTCTTTTTTAAAAACGCCAAAACTGTTATTAAGGTTAGTGAGATTCGTGGTGTTCTTATGTATGCTGCGGCAAAAAACGGTATTGAAATCCGAGAGTTCACTCCGCTTCAGGTAAAACAAGCTGTATCAAGCTATGGGCGAGCGGACAAACAACAGGTTCAAAAAATGGTTAAAATGATACTCGAACTAAAAGAAGTCCCACAACCTGACGATGCTGCAGATGCTCTGGCTATTGCAATTTGTTGTGGTAATAGTATAGAATATTGACCAATAGATTTGATTAATAATTAGGTTTTTAACTGGATACGTATGGCCGGAAACCGGAGATTCGACCAGACCAAAACCTGCTTAAATCATATGTCGGAAAATGAATACAAATACTCTATGATAGAGGAAGACGAGCTTGAAGAAACTGATAAAGAACTTGCCTCAATTGAAGGTGAGGACAAGGAAGAAGAGGAGGAATCAGCTGAATAAAATAGCCTAAATAAAATACGTCCGCCAGTTGGCGGACGTATTTTATTTTAGTTTATAAAATTTATGTGAGCCGACTTTTAATACATCACCTGGTTTATCTTCATAATCCCAGCGCTCTACAACTTGGTTGTTAATCCTCACAGCCCCTTGCTCTACCAATCTCTTCATCTCTGAAGAAGAAAGAACTATACCAGCAGAAACCGCTGTTTCCAGGATATTACCCAGACTCTTAATATCGGGCATATTTTCAGGTGTTTGCCCCTCTGAAAAAACATTATCAAAATCTTTTTTTGCTTTTAATGCCTCTTTCTCTTTGTGATACATTTTTACTAATTCGAAGGCTAACTCTTCTTTAATATTCTTGGGGTTCTCTCCGTTGTCCAATCTTTTTTTAATTTCACCAATACTATTTTCAGGCAATTCCGTTGCATATCTAAACAAAGTTAGTATAGCTGAATCCGGTAAAGCCATTGTTTTACCAAACATATCCATGGCCGAGTCATTGAGTGAGATGTACTGTCCTTCACTTTTACTCATTATTTTTCTAGCGGTAACAGGATCCTCTAGAAGTCGGGTCGCAATTACAATTTTATCTTTATTAAGCATAACCTTGGCCAAATCTCTCCCAACCATCATATTAAATGTCTGATCATTACCACCCACTTCTCCATCCACTTTCATAGCCACAGAGTCATATCCTTGCAACAACGGATACATGAATTCACGCAAGGAAATCGGTTTGTCTTCTTTAATTCTCTTCTGGAACATGTCCCTTGCGATCATTTGTTGAACAGTAATGTGGTCGGTTAATTTTAAGAATTCCTCGGTAGCCATTTTTTTATACCAATCAGAATTGTATTTAACGTCAAAAGATCCCTTAGGTAATATCTTCTGCACTTGGTTTATATATGTACTCATGTTTTCTTTAACTTCTTTGTTTGTAAGCACCTTGCGAGCCGTATCCTTGCCTGTAGGGTCACCTATCATGGCTGTGAAGCTGCCTATGAGCATTATTATCTTGTGACCAAGTTCAATCAATTTCTTCATTACAAAAATATTGGTTGTGTGGCCAAGATGTACGTCTGGTCCTGTAGGATCGATCCCCCAATAAAAAACTAGCTGTTTGCCGGACGACATAATTTCTGCAACTCTGTCCTTAGACGGAAAAACCGCCTCGATATATCTTGAGTTAATAAATTCTTCTACTGCGGTTCGATCTATAACAATCTTAGACATTTATTAAATTCTAAAACAATTTCTAACTATTTACCAACCCTTAAATTATATTTAACTTAAGCTAAAACACATTATTCTAAGATTGTTTCATGACTAACACCTTGTGAAACACTGTTAATTGTGTCACAATAATAATAATGTCTCGTAAGACAAAACCTAGTTTTTTCAAGAGGATACTAATGACAACACTAACCCTGGCCGTCCTAGTCCTGGCTTTTTTTGTTGTTATTTTCTTATATTATGCTGGCCAGATACCAGATCCTTCAGCAATAGCCGCCCGTAGAGTTAGTGAGTCCACGAAGATATACGATAAGACCGGCGAAGTTTTGTTGTACGACATACACGGCGAAGAAAAGAGAACAATAATACCCTGGGAACAAATACCAGAAACAATTAAGAAATCTACTCTAATTTCAGAAGATGCCGGATTTTATGAACATAGCGGCATAGACCTTAAAGGCATTCTCAGAGCTTTTTACAAAGACATCGTGAGTTTCAGCGCATCACAAGGTGGTTCTACAATAACACAACAGTTAATAAAAAAGGCACTCTTAAACGACGAAAAAACTCTGGGTAGA
>Ga0209542_10004489_pt1 | contig 28724 bp, 21 predicted proteins | sample RifCSPhighO2_01_FD_184028 | JGI IMG/M metagenome (GOLD analysis project Ga0209542, IMG submission 184028) | Soil microbial communities from Rifle, Colorado - Rifle CSP2_plank highO2_0.1 (SPAdes) (version 2) | ecosystem: Environmental > Terrestrial > Deep subsurface > Rock core/Sediment ...
TATCTTTTTTTTGGAATTATATTTTTAAGTAGTTTTTCTTTTTTAACGCTTACGCGGTTTTTACTTGACCCGGATTTTGTCGCGGACTGGATCGGGTTTGGACTGGAAATACAGTTTGGGGGAGCGATATTGGCCGGAGTATTCAGTTTTTTCCGATGTCATTCCCGCGCAAGCGGGAATCCAAAAGCCCCTAGATTCCCAATCAAGTTGGGAATGACAAGTTATTGGAAAAAGGTAAATATTCCTATAATATGTGCTGTTTTAGTTTTGTTTGTTTTGATAGACACGATAATGATTGTTAAATTGTTAAATTATTCCAATGAGATTGCTTCGTCGTCCGGCAAAGCCGGACTTCTCGCAATGACAAATTCAGAAAGTTATCAAAATCGAATTACGAATATGCTTAAAAATAATGTCAAATCTGGCGAGCGTGTATTTTTGTCCGGTTCTTCAGTATTCTTTATTAATCAGTATTTAGATATTCAGCAGATTCGAGGAGGGGTGGATCAGGTGTCAATTCATCCTTTTTGGGCAAACGCTGCTTATCAGATAAGAGAAGGAGAAGACAGCAGTTTAACAAAGGCATTATTATCTATTTTCGGCGCTTCTTACGTTTTGGTTCATGAAAAAGAATCAGAGGAGTATTATCGGGACTTTAAACATCCTGAAAAATTTAATGAAAAGATTAAGGCAGGTTTTGAACTGATTACCGCTGATAAAGGTGACTTGCTGTATAAAGTAAAAGGAGTATCTATCGGCAGGATTGCCAGTAAAAATATCTTAAAGACGCAAAGACCGCTAAAAGGAGATGACTCGCATAATATTTATGCTTACGCGGCTTCTCTAAATCGTTCTGTTGACTTAAAGTTTGAAAATCCGAAGAATATTAATATTAACGCCCAAATCAAAAAAGATGAATTAATATCGCTTGCAATAACTTATGATTCAAGGTGGAAGATGACAAAAGGCACAGGAAGAATAGTCAAAGATGCTTTTGGCAATATGCTGATTCTGCCGGTAAAAACAGGAGATCAGGATTTTGAAATTCATTACAGATTATTTTGGTATGACCGGGCAGCGCCAATAATAGGCGGAGTCTTAATTTTTTTGTTATTAATAAACTATAAAAAACTATATCCAAAAATTAAAAATAAACTGCCGTCTTTGCGTTCAGGTCTTGCGAGTAACGAAGAGGAGTATTAGAAATTCTATTTTCAACTTTGTTATACTAGTAATATATGGAAGATGTTGCTGCCAAAAGAGGGATAGATCTTCAGAACAGATTTTGGGATGATATTGTCAACAAAGGATTTAAAGATAAATTCTATTGGAAGGGAACTTCGATAAATAAAATCACAGTTTTTGCCCTTTTTGTTATTTTTTGTCTAAACGTTTTTATAGTTAGTTCTATTATAAGCAAAGATTTAACTCCTGCTTTCTCAAGATCATCTTCTTTAATGCTGATTGCCGATTTTGTTGAGAAAATAAGAATAATAGATAAATCTCAGTTTTTTTTAGTGCTTTCTTTATTAATGCTTTTTTGGGCGCCAATAAATATCTACCTTTTTGTTAGAAGAATAGTTTACAGACACGAACTTACTGCGTTTCTGGCTACTCTTTTATTTGTCTTGCCAAATCCAGTTTCAAGAAATGGCGTGCCTTTAATTTATGCTATTTTTCAGGGAGATGGAGCTCACGCGCTTGCTTTTTCTTTTATTCCATTTTTTCTTTTACATTTTAAAGCTTTTATACATGGCGGTCTTTTTGCCTTAGGATTTCTGTCTATTATATTCGCAAGTGTTGTCATGATAATTTCCCCATTCGCTTTCTTAAACCTTTTAATTTTATTTTTAATTATAACTGTGTCAGAAGGATTTCTAGGTGGATTTAGAATCAAATTTGTTCGCCTTTTTTTTGTTTTAATTTCTTCTTTTTGCTTATCTTTTTTTTGGTATGATCCGGCAGTAATTTCAAAAATAATAAGAATTGAAAGTATGGTTTTTGCAATCTCGTACTTTTCTAAAATATTGCCAATTTTTATACCTGTCGTGCCTGTTGTCGGCGCGATTTCTTTTCTTATTTTTGATAGACGCGAGAAGCTTCAGCCAATATTTATTTCTATTTTTCTTTTTCTTTCTTATCTGGTAATGTATATTATAAGCTCCTCTTTAAATATGCAAGGTATTTTTGTGCCTTCGCGCTATTCTATTGAACTGTCTTTTAGCGCTGCTCTTTTTGTTGCGCTTATCCTGGGTTTTATTTTTGACTTAGGATACAGAAAAATAAAAGAGAGCGTTATTTTTAAAAAAAACAATAAAAGAATCTTCTTGCTTGCTTTTATTTCAACAGTTACGATGACGTTACTTTTATTAGTAATGATACAAAACGTTATTTCTTTACGTTCGGAACTTATATTAACAGGTATCGAAGCGACCTACTCTAAAGGCGTTGGGAGTGTTGAAAGAGAAGGGTTGTTGTCTAGTGTTTCATCTATAATGGCAAGCGGCCTTTCAATTCTTACTTTAGTTTTGTTAATTTATGCGTTAAAATATTATCCTACTCATTTGGAACAAAAAAAATGATAAAATCTATGTCTATTAGTAAAGATAACAAAATATTAATAACAGGTGGAGCAGGATTTATCGGTTCAAATTTGTCTAATTATCTTCTTGCCAAAGGATGGGAAGTTACAATTGTTGATAATCTCTCAAGAAACGGAACTTGGGAAAATTTGGTCTGGCTTAAAAACAATCATCGCTATTCAAAACTTAATGTAAATATAATAGATATTAGGAATTTTAATGAAATCAAAAGAATAATTTCCAAAGTTAATGTAATTTACCATCTGGCGGGTCAGGTTGCGGTTACGACATCGTTTCTAAATCCCCGCCATGATTTTGAAGTAAACGCATTAGGTACATTTAATATTTTAGAAGCTGCTAGAGAACTGGGACATAGACCCATTATCATTTTTGCTTCAACAAATAAAGTTTACGGTCAAATGAACGGAGTAAATGTAAAAGAGGGAAAGTTCAGATATTCCTACAGAAATTTTCCAGATGGAATAGACGAAGAACATCATCTGGATTTTCATTCGCCTTACGGTTGTTCAAATGGGGTAGCGGATCAATATACAAGAGATTATTACAGAATGTATAATATACCAACAGTTGTTTTTAGACAATCATGCATTTATGGTCCAAGACAAATGGGGATAGAAGATCAAGGGTGGGTTGCTCATTTTGCAATCTCAACAGTTTTAGGAAAAAGAATTAATATTTACGGCGACGGAAAGCAAGTCAGGGACTTGTTGCACGTTTATGACCTTATCGAGGCATATCAAAATGCCGTGAAAAATATCAAAAAATCCGCGGGCCAGGTTTATAATATCGGCGGAGGAGTTGAGCATTCTTTCTCTCTTTTAGAATACCTAAAATATTTAGAGGAATTATCAGGGAAGAAAATAAAAACAAAGTTTGATGAATGGCGGCCAGGAGACCAAAAAGTATACATTACTAATATAAAAAAGCTCAAAAATGAACTGTCCTGGAGGCCAAAAATCTCTCACAAAAAAGGACTGAAAGAACTTTTCGAGTGGGTTAAAAAGAACAAAGAATTATTTAAATGAAACAGACAATTAAGATAGCTATTTTTCATTGCGGTTTTATATATTCGGGTGGGGGAGAAAGAATAGTTCTGGAAGAAGCAAAAGGACTAAAAAAAAGAGGGTATATTGTTGAAGTTTTTGCTCCAACTTTAGATAGAAAACTCTGTTATCCCGAAGACGTAAAAAATCTTAAAGTAAAAACTTTTCTGCCGCAATTACCGTCATTTATTCCCGGCAGGCATGCAATACTTATGGTTCTAAGCTCTGTTCTTGCTCCTCTTTTTGCTTTAAGATTTTTAGATATAGATATTTTTGTAGGCGAAAATCAGCCCGGAGCCTGGATCGCCTACTGTGTTTCAAAAGTTTTAAGAAAGCCTTATATTGTCTACACAAACTGGCCAAACAGGCTTTTATATCCCAGAAAAGTTGATCAAAGAGTAAACTGGGAAAATCTTTCCGAATATTACTTTATAGACAATCTTATAAAGAGAATGAAATTCTTTGTATCCTGGGCGGATCACGCCTCTTTTACTAAAGGTAAATTTATGCTTGTGAACGGCAGTTATATCAAGAGGGTAATAGAAAATATTTATATGCATAAAACAATTGCTTGTCCTGCCGGTTCTCATGCTCAAGACTTTGAAAAATTAAGAGTGAATCCCCATACGGCATACGAAGGAATATTGGAAATAAAGAATGTGAAAGGTGATATTTTTAAGATAAAAAGACCATTTGTTTTGCTCACTAATCGTCACGTCCCTCAAAAAGAATTTGAATATGGGTTGGAAGCGTTTAGAAAGGTGCTTGATAAATATCCTGATATTAACCTGGTAATTCCGGGCACACACACTTTTTATACACAAAGACTTTTTAAACTGGTGAAAAAATTAAAAATTCAACGTTTTGTAATTTTTACCGGACAAATCAGTGAGGTGTCGCTCCAAAATCTCTATAGGAATGCTGCGGTTTATATTTATACTGCTCCTGAAGAGGATTTTGGAATGGGGGTAATTGAGGCTATGGCTTGGGGAGTACCTGTTGTTGCCTGGAACAATGCCGGACCAACAACAACCGTTGTTAATAGTAAGACTGGTTTTCTTGCTAAGCCATTTGATGTTCCGGATTTTGCAGGAAAAATTTTGAAAGCAATTGAAAATCCTAAAAAAAGAAGCCAAATGGGAAGAAGCGCCTGGGAACACGTCAAAACCAATTTTTCTTGGGACAAACACGTTAATATTTTAGAAAAAAAAATTAATGAATCAGTTCAACAATGAAAAAGGTTTTATTGCTTTTTATCCAGAGTTTGTTTGGCGTTTTTCTTCTTTTTATTTTTTTAAAAACGAATGATTTGTCAAAAATCCCTTTCTATTTCTCCAAAGCATCAACTCCGATGCTTGTGGTAATTGTTTTCGTTTATCTTTTTGCCGCATTTTTGAGAATCATCAGGTTTAAAATTCTTCTTAAACCGCTTGCCAAAATCAGTCTTTTGGACTCTGCTACAACATCTTTTGCTGGAGCACTCTTGAATTACCTGGTTCCAATTAGGGCGGGGGAGGTAGGCCGCGCCCTTTTTATAAAAAAGAAATACAAGCTCTCTTTAGTTTCCGGTACAACGGTAAGCTTTGTCGATAAAGCCTTTGATTTTTTTGCCGTTTTAGTAGCTATTGTGATTTTTATGCCTCTAATTGGAAATTATTCGATTCTTCATCTGATTTCCTATATTCAGGTTGCCATTATAATCCTGGTTTTCCTAGCACTTTATTTTCTGGTGTTTCAAGAGAAATTTAGTCTAGATTTGATGTCTAAAGCGTTGTTTTTTTTGCCCAAAAGTGTGTCAAAAAAAATCCTTTCTCTTTTTGAAAAAGCATTTTTGGGATTTTCGGTTTTGCGGCTTAAACCTTTTTCTTTTTTCTTTCTCCTTTTTCTTTCGGTTTTGGCGCTTGTGATTGACGGGATTTATTTTTATCTTTTTTTCCCTCTTTTTGGATTTTCCGTCTCGCTTCCTCTGATAATTTTAGGGTACACTTTTTTTAATTTGTCTTTTATAATTCCCGGCGGTCCAGGTTATGTAGGCAATATTGAACTTTTGGGTGTTTTAATTTTCTCAACCTTTTTGGGTATATCAAAAGAATATATTTCTTCTGTAATTATTTTCCACCATCTGCTTTTGACGCTAATTTTGACTATCCCGGGATTTATAAGTCTTATACTCCTGAATTTTAACTTTAAACGGTTTTTGAAGAATTAAGGGGTTTTTATATTGTGTGAATATTGATAGAATAAAAATAATATGGAAAAAAATTCTGCTTTGAAAATAGAAAAAAAAATAGAGGAAACATATGAAGATTGGATTAAAAAAATTTATGACGCCTCAAGGCCAAACCTTAGAGAAGAGCATACCAGAGATCATGTTCAGGAAAGTCAAAAAATTAAGGGGGAAGAAAGCCAAATTAAAAGCAGTAAAAAAAGATGGATTCTTCCGGGTTTCGTCTTTATCCTGGCTTTAGCTTCAAGGTTTTATTTTGCTTTTTTTATAATAAATCCTCAAAATGGCGCTTACGGTTGGTATAACGACATCTATCATCATTGGTTAATTGGGTTTTTTACCAGAGATGTTGGTCTTTCTCATGGATTTTTGCGCCTTTGGGATCTTAAGGGTATGGAGTATTTTTGGGGGCCTTTGCATCCGTTAGTTTTATCTCTTCTTTTTACGATAACAGGGTCAACCAGCATTATCATTCCTAAGCTTTTAAGCATCGTTTCGGGATCTGGTGCTATTGTTGTCCTTTTTCTTCTTGCAAAACGATATTTTAATCTGCAAGTTGCAATCGCGACTGCTTTTCTTGCTGTTTTTAATCCTATAGGTATTTTTACCGATGTTTCAGGAATGCAGGAACCATTGGGGATTCTTCTTCTTTTTCTGGCTTTATACTTTTGGCCAAAACAATCATTGTTGGCAGGATTTTTATTTGGGATTGTATCAATGGCAAGAGCAGAGTATTGGCTTTTTTCAGCAGGACTTGTTTTTACTTTAATTGTTTTTTCAAAAGAGCACATTGATAAAAAAATGGCTTGTGCCTTTGCTTATATTGTGCCTATTATTTTTTATATGAAATATCTTCTTAATTATACAAATAATGCCATTTACCCAATCTGGTGGAACTTTTTGGGTAACGCGAAAGGAGAATGGCAGCCCGATATTCCTCTTAATGATGAGCAGGTGTTTATAAGATATATTTTTGGAGTTATTTTAGCTGTTTCAATTCTGGGCATGCTAATTATTTTAAAAAAAAGACCGAAATGGTTTCTTTTGTCTCTCTTGGGTTTAGGAAATCTTGCTTTTCTGGCATTCTTTATCGGTTTTACAGACTACATACTTAGTTATTTACCCAGATTTTGGCTGGATAGAATTTTCTGGCTTCCATACTTATTTATCGGCTTCATAGTTGCCGTTTTAATTTTTAGTTCTTTAAAAAGAATTTTACCAATGTTTTCGAAAATGTATTTTAATTGGATTCTCTGGTTGTTTTTAGGGGTTATTATTTTAGTCCTGCAGATTCTTTGGATTCCAATCTGGCGCTATTATCAGCCGGAGAGATGGAGTTTTGTTCTAGAAAGAAGAGAAATGGCTGCCAAAGAAGCCTTAAGCAGTTATAATGGCGGTTCAATTCTTGTTCCGGAAGACGATCAGGTATTTGTTTATTACCTTGTAAAAAACTCAAATATATCAGGTAAGAATCTGATCGGCCAAATGTTTGACCCCTTTTATTATATGAATGGCGATCCTTTTGCAAAATGGGGTAAAAATCGTAAAGTAATTTTAGACTGGTTAAAAAAGGAAGATATTAGATTGATTTTTCTAAAGCCGGAAACTTTAAGATATAAGAAAATGGTTAGTCTGGAAAAAGATCATTTTAAATATATTAAAACTATAACAAACGGAGTAAATCTTATGATTTACGAGGTAGTGAATTAGATAATGAAAAGAACTTGGGGTATAGAACAAATTAAATTATCTCCTTTTTACTTTAATTCATTAAGTTTAAAATACGCGCTTGAAAATTTAAAAGAAGTTGACGGAAAAATTCTGGAAATCGGCTGCGGGGCAGGAGCGTTTGCAAGATCAATTAAAAAAATAAGGCCCGATCTTGAGATTTCCGGTCTTGATATTGATGTCAAATTAGTTAATTTAGCCAAACAAATAGATAGCGGTAATTATTACATGCAGGGCGATGCTCATAGTCTTACATTTAAAAATAATTATTTTAACGCGGTTATAGGTTTTGATGTTATGGAGCATCTGAATAGTCCTTCTTTAGCATTTAAAGAGATATTTAGAGTTCTAAAAAACGGTGGAGTATTTCATTTTTCGATTCCGCTTGAAGGCAGCAATTTTACAATACACGGCTGGTTTCTAAAATTAGGTGTAAAGCCAAAAGAAAAGTACGCGGGACATATACAGCAATTTAAATTAAAAGATATTGTTAAGATGCTTAAGATTTCAGGATTTTCAGGAATAAAATATAAATACAACGGACATTTTATATTTCAATTTGTTGATTTTTTTTATTTTTTTCTTTTAAGCGCGTTTAAGCTAAAACCGTCTCATACAATTGAGGGATATGTTGAAGTTTTGCCAAATAATGGTTTAAAATATCTATTACACGGTTTAAAAATGTTAATTTCTTTTTTGTGTTTTTATGAGTCAAAATTATTAAGTAATGTTCCCGGCCAGATTGGCCATTTTACCGCTTATAAAAAATGAAAAGTCTTATTAAGGGCGTATTCAAATTAACAGAAGGTTCTTTTAGAGTCGTTTATTTCCTGATAGCAATTTTTATTATATTCTTAATTTCTTATTTTCTAGGTTTTCAATATCTTCAGGGAATAATTGGAAATGACGGGATGTTTCATCTCTCAAATATTTATTGGATAGATAAATTTTTTCCCAATGTTCCATATTGGTATCCTCTTCAAAACGGCGGAATAGTGCCAGTTTGGGGCTACCCCCAATTATCTTATTTTGCCGTAGTAATAATTCACCGCTTGTCCAGCCTAAATCTTGTTGGCGCGTTTCAGGTTCTTGGATTTTTATCTATCCCTTTAACCTCTTTAGGATTATATTTATTTGTTTGGACCCGTTTTAAAAATCAGACAATGGCAGGAATTGCGGCCATACTTTATCCCTTAATGCCACTTTCATGGATCTGGCTCTTTGATTGGGGATTTTATGGCGAATCGGTTTCTTATATTTTTATTTTTCCTACCTTAATTTTTTATGATATTTTTCTTGATAAATATCTTAAGAAAAATTTTGGACTTGTTTCGAGATTGGCCTTTTTATTGACGGTTTTATTTTTGGGCGTAACATTTTTGGCGCACCCTACCACATTTCTAGATCTTTTATTTATAATATTTTTCCTAACTCTTGTCCAGGCAATAGAAAAGAAAGTATGGAAGATAAAAAATTTAGCTAAAAATATTTTTCCATCTATAGCAGTAATTATATTTGCTTTTCTAATAATTTCTTTTTTATTTTTGGATTTCAAAGCGTATTCTACTGTAGTCGCAACGCCTGGTGCATATTTGAAACAAGAATTTTTAGAGGGATATACGCTTAATGTAAATTCCATTTTAGGAATTGGAAAAATTCCAATTACGGACGCTAAGTATACAATAAGAAATGCTGTGGTGCCTTTAACCATATGGATTCCGGCAATATTAGGTTTAATCGCGGCAATAGTTTTAAAGAAGAAAAAAATGTTAGTTTTAGGATTACTAGCATCAATTCCTTTTATTTATCTTAAATATCCTTTATTGACATGGTATACATCGGTAATAATTCCATATAGCGGTCAGCTTCTTCATCATCGGGCAATTTTGATTTTTATCAGGGCTTTTGCTCCAATTGTTGCCGCGTTTGGTATTGTAAGCTTATCTCAAATGATTTTTGATTTACCACTGTCATTCTTGAAAAAAGGGAAAATTTTTATTGTTAGAAAAATTTTTGTAGCGCTTGCATCCAGTTTTCTAGCTATAGTTTTAACTCTTTTTTTGATTATTTATTTTGCCAACAAACCGAGTAGTCTCTGGAAAGAATATGAAGTTCGCTACGGCCCAAACGGATTTGATATAAGAAATCCTTTTTTAGACAATAATAAAACTTTTAAAAATGATGAAGCAGATGTAAAGCAAGTTAAATCTTATTTAAAAGATAAAAACAATTGGCCCAGGCCAAAACTTGCTAATAATCCAGACGATTTATTGCCTTTTCCAGATTTTGTTAATGCGCATAAAAATGAAAAAATGCTTCGGGTAGATTTATCTCCATATCTAGGTGGAGAAGTAATGAGATTAAATATTAAAAGCGATATCAGCCAGATTAATTTATACGCGATACAACTTTCTTTGCTAGGTCCTTATTGGGGAATCGAACAGCAGGCGCTATTTACTGAAAATACGGGGAATACAATAAATGTCAATAATATTGTTAAATGGTTTGGTATCAAATATCTATTTTTTAATAATACAGTTGATAAACTAGATAAGTATAAGGAAGATCAAAAAAATTGGAAAGAAATAGATAAAGCTGGAATCTGGCAGTTTGCGGATCCAACAGAGATGTATTCCTGGACTGTGCAAAAGCCTGCGAGTCTAGTTATCGGTTCGCTTAAAAAGAGAGCCTTTGAACCGTTATTTAGAGTTGCAATCAATGGCGGAATTCCTTACGAAGATAATTGGTTGGTTCAAGGAAAAGAAAATGTTGACGATTATTCTCTTTCCGAGCTTAAAAAATTCGACTCCTTAATTTTATATGGGTATTCTTACAAAGACAGGAATAATGCATTTAAAATGTTGGATCAATATGTGAAAGAGGGAGGAAACCTTTATATTAGCACAGGCTGGCAATATACAGATAGAGATTGGAAGTCTGATAAAACTCCGGATTTTTTTCCAGTTGAATATTTAGTCTGGTCTTCTGACTATGATCAAAATGTGCCTCTTGAAATTGAAAATAAAGAAATTGCCGGAAATATAGATATAGGGGAATTTTCTCCTTTAAAATGGAACAATTTGCCATGGGGGGTTTCAATTTCAACAACAAATCTTAGATCCTGGGCAAAACCTGTTCTAAGCCTTAATGAAAAACCTCTCATCGCAGGGGGAACTTATGGCAAAGGAAGAGTAGTCTGGTCGGGGCTGGATCTGATAGGTCATGTATCGACATATGAATATAATAAAGAAGAAATGCTATTTATAAACAACCTTTTTAAGTGGCTTAATAGTTCAAGAATAGATGACGAAAAACTCCAAACGCAAAAATTAACTATCCGAAGAGACAATCCGGATAAAGTCGAATTTACTTTTAATGATTCGACTTCAAACAATTCAACTCTTTTCTGGCGTGAAACCCAATTCCCCAACTGGAAAGCAACTCTAATTACCCCAAAGGGCGATAGCACCGACATTAAAATATATAAAGGAGGTCCTGGTTTTATGCTCATGCGTCTTCCAGCAGTTAATAACGGAAGCAAACTAACCTTGGAATTTAAAACAGGTTTTAGGACATTTGCTGGACGACTAATTAGTATTATTACTCTTTTTACTCTTTTAGCTTATCTGATTATGGGCAGTAAGTTTACAAATATTATTTTCAGACCGTTTAAATCAGTGATAAAAAGAGCAAAAAATCTTCTTTATAGATCAAAGAAAGAATTAATTAATAGATCAGATGAAGAGGAAACATATTAAATTCTATATAAAGAGAATGTTATTATTTGTTAAAGGCGCTTTCCGTATTAGTTTTTTTTCTATTACAGCCGTTTTTGTTCTTTTATTATCCTATTTTCTAGGATTCAGTTATCTTCAGGGAATTACAGGGGGAGATTCACTTTTTCATTTATCAAATGTTTATTGGTTAAATAGATTCTTTCCCAGTCTTCCTTACTGGTATCCTTTGCAAAATGGCGGGGTAGTGCCGGTTTGGGGCTATCCCCAGTTATCGTACTTTATTGTGATAATTATAAATAAAATATCAAGCCTAAGTTTAGTCAATTCATATCAGCTGCTAGGATTTCTATCTGTTCCGCTAACCTCTTTAGGTATTTATTTATTTGCCTGGACAAGACTTAAAAACCAGACTGTAGCAACAATTGCTGCCATTTTTTACCCCTTGATGCCTCTTTCTTGGGTATGGTTATTTGATTGGGGATTTTATGGAGAATCCGTTTCTTATATTTTTATTTTTCCGACCTTAATTTTTTATGATATTTTCCTTAAATCTTATATTGAGAGAAAAAAATCAATCTTTTCAAGAATCTCGTTTTTTCTAACAGCTGTCCTCCTGGCGCTTTCTTACCTTATGCATCCAAATACGTTTATTGTTATATTAGTTATTGCCTTGCTATGGACTGGCTCAACAATGCTCGAAGGCTATAAAAAGTCCGTTATTAAGGTATTTGAAAAAACAATTCTACCGCTTTGTTTAGTTATTGTTCCTTCAATCTTTTTACTTTCATTCATGCTTATAAACATGTATCCATATTCCCAAGCTCCAATTCCGGATCTTAATCCTTTTACATTAGCAAAAAATGATTTTCTTAAAGCTTATCCAACACCGCTTGACTCACTATTTGGATTTACGAGAATATCTCATGTTACTAACTTAGCCAAATATGGCGAAAGAGATATTGTCATTCCTTTTGCAGTATGGATTCCAGCAATATTAGGGCTTATTTTGTCTTTTAAATTTTCAAAAAAGGTCTTTGCTCTAGGCTTGTTAGCGCTGGTTCCAATTGTTTATTTTCAGTGGCCGATTATAGCCTGGTTTGTAATGAAATATATTCCATTTTTTGGTTATTTTAATTACCGGCGTTCTGTACTGCTTTTTATTCGTATCTTAATTCCAATTCTTGCTGCTTTTGGTATCTGGTATACAGTAAAAATAATTATGCAATTACCAATAGTTTTAATTAAAAACAAAAAATCTTCTTTGTTGCTAACGAGTGGCATAATTAGTATTTTTTCTATATTTATTGCTTTATTTTTAATTATTTATTTTGCCAATAAGCCAAGCAGCATTTGGAAAAAATATGAAGCGCGTTACGGACCCGGCGTTTTTGATATTAGAAATCCGTTTTCGGAGACAGAAAAAATTAAAAACGATGACTTTAATATAAATCAATCAATAAGTTATCTTTTGGATTTAAACAATTGGCCAAGACAAAAAATAATTAAAGAGCTTGACATGTCTGCCTCGCCATTCACAGATTTTATATTAGCCTATAAAGACGAAAAAATGTTAAGAGTAGATGTCTCTCCATACCTGGGAGAAGTAATACAAATAGTACCGTTTAAGAGCGATATCAGCCAGATTAATCTATACGCTTTTCAGCTTAATTTACTTGGTCCATATTGGGCGTTTGAACAACAGGCATTATTTTCTGAAAATACAGGGAATACGATAAATGTTAATAATCTTACTAAGTGGTTTGGCATTAAATATGTTTTTCTGAATAATCAAAAAGATCCTATACATAAATACAAAAACGATCCTGACAATTGGAAAATTGTTGATCCGGCAAGCGTGTGGAGGTTTAATAATCCAACAAAAATGGTATCGTGGACAACAAAAAGACCATCAATTCTGGTTATAGGGTCTAAAAAAAGAACTGCCTTTGAACCGCTGTTTAAAGCGGCGGTAAACGGCGGTCTTTCTTACGAAGACGGCTGGTTAGTTCAGGGAAAAGAGAACATAGATGATTATTCGCTTGAGGAATTAAAAAAATTTGATACCCTTGTGTTATTTGGCTACTCGTATAAAAATCGTGGAAGCGCGTATGATATGCTGGATAAATATGTTAAAGAGGGAGGGAATCTTTTTATAAGTACCGGATGGCAGTATGTAGACAAAGATTGGGAGCTCAAAGAAACACCGGACATTTTTCCTGTAAAAGATTTGATTTGGTCTAATAGCTATAATCAAAAGAGCTCTTTTAAATTAGAAGATAATAAAATTGGAAGCAATATTAATGCTTCCAAATTCTCACCGCTATCCTGGAACGGACAGCCTTGGGGAGTTTCTGTATCATCGCAAGAGATAAGAAACTGGGCTCATGTAATATTAAGCGCGGACGGCAAGCCAATAATAGTTGAAGGAAAATATGGAAATGGCAATATTGTCTGGTCCGGATTTGATTTAATAAATCATATATCAACTTATAATTTTAATCGGGAGGAAATAAAATTATTTAATAATCTTTTATTATATTTAACGCCGGGAAGCAAAGAGGATGAAGCAGTCCAAACCGGGAAAGTAGAAATAATAAGAGATAACCCGGATAAAGTGGAATTTGTTTTTAATAACTCAACTTCCGGCATTTCTACTCTTTATTGGCGGGAAAATCAATTTCCCAACTGGAAAGCAACTCTAATTACCCCAAAGGGCGATAAAAGCGACATTAAAATATATAAAGGTGGGCCGGGTTTTATGCTCATGCGTCTTCCAGCAGTCGAAAAAAACGAGAAGTTAATTTTAGAATTTGACCCCGGAATAAAAACTATTATTGGGAATACGGCAACATTAATAACATTAATTTCCCTTTTTTTGTATGTTGTCTTAGGGGGGAAAATTATTAATCCTATTTTGGCTAGGATTTCGAATCTAAAAGTAATAACGCGCTTGCTCCCTTTTAAAAAAATAAATAAATCTAAAGAAGAAGAGGATTACTAAGTTATTTAATGAATTAAAGGGCAATATAAATATGATTAAACTGGTCTTTAAAATTATAAATACTTTATTTATTTCTATTTGGAGTATTATTTATTTTCTCATTGGTATATTCGTAATTTTTACTGTTTCGTATTTAATGGGACATAATATACTGGACTCCCAATGGTTTGTTGGCAACGATAGCACATTTGCTCTCTCTTTAATTTACTGGTTTGATAAATTTTTTCCCCAGATACCTCTTTGGTATCCGCTTCAGGGGACAGGAGTCTCGCTTTTCCATAGTTACCCCATGTTCTCAACATTTATAGTCATAATTCTTAAACACATTGCAGGAATTTCGGCAATTGAAAGTTTTAGAATCGTTTCTTTCTCTACATTTCCTTTGACTGCTATCGGAATTTATTTATTTTGCTGGTCTAGATTAAAAAACCAGACAGTGGGGCTTATTGCCGGAATATTTTTTCTTCTTTCTCAAGCATCATGGCTTTTTCAGGCGCTCCATGGCATTTTTGCCCAGAGCTTTTCTCTTATATTTGTGGCTCCAACATTTTTATTATTTGATTTATTCTTAGAGAAATTTTTTGATAAAGAGAAAAAGAGCAGGTTATTAGAGCGTTTATATTTTGTCTTAAGCATCGTTTTTGTCGGATTAACGCATTTAGCGCACCCTGTTACGGGCACGGTAATAGTGATCAGTCTTTTTGCATGGTGCGTTTTGCGTTATATTTTATCTTCTCCGTTTAAATTCTCCTTTAAAATTCTGGCAAATAAGATTATTAAATCTGTTATTATTGTTGGAATTATTGCACTTTTGGGAGAGGGTCTTGTGGGATTTTGGCTTACTCCTTTTAGCGATTATATTAACATAGCAAACAGAGGAGGTTCCAGTACAAGAGACTTAAGTCAATTGCAGGAAGAATCGCTTAAAATACCTTCTCTTTTGGGGATTGGTCAGCTGAGGCAGGAACCTTACAGGTATGATTTCTTTTTCTTTGCAACACCGGTATTAATTTTTTTTACAATTGGTGCAGTAGCGTCTGTTTTTCTTAAAAACAAAAAAATTCAAATTTTTTCGATTCTGGCAATTTTATTTATTTTTTTGACAACTGTTCCCATATATCTTCCTTTTATTGCCATATTGTTTAAGCTGTTTTTTACGGCTGTTTATTTTAGGGCTTTAATACCTGCTTTTATTCTTTTGCCTGTTGTTGCGGCGTGGGGAGCCTGGGTTATTCCAAATACTCTTCTTGTAACTTCTTTTAAATATCTATCTAAAAAAACAGGCATGGATAAAAAAAATATATTTTTAAAATTTATCGTATCATCTACGAATAGTTTTTTAATAGTTTTAGTGTCTTTATCCACCTTTTTAATTGTAATCTGGTCCATTAAGAATTTAGCTCATAAGCCTCCCCCAAACACCGATCCGAAAGTAATAACAAAACATGATTTTCAAGCTTATGGGCCGTCATTATCGGATGATTTTGAAAAATCTTTAAATGATCCGGCAAAGTATTTAATAAAATTGCCTAAGATATCTGTTAGTAAAACCGGCTTAAGAGAAACAGAGGCTTGGGCGTCTGTCTTAGGAAGAGCTCTGGAGCTTGATGAAGATAAAAATATGATAGTTGATGTATCTCCGTTTGCAGTTTCCGGGATGATAATACAAGGAGCAGGCACTTTTAACGATATGCGTTTTGTTAACCTGTATCATTATTTTGCTTCTTTGACTCACTCAATGTGGGGGTATCAGCAAGGGGTTTTTTATGGGAGTGAACCGCTTTATAAAAGCCCTGCTTTGCTTTCGGATTTAGGTGATTGGTTTGGAATAAAGTACTCAATTGTTGTTCCGGGATACGATCCGATTGAAAAATATAAAGCGGTGGGTTGGGAACCAAGCGAAAAAGTCGAAAAATTTAATGGCCCGATTGATAACATAATATCCTGGAATGGTGTTAAAATATTGGAGAATTCTAAGCCAACCGGTTTATACACCGTTTCTACAAGACCTGTAATTTTGGTTATCAACAACTTTAATAAAGGTGCTTATGAACATGTCTTCCGCTCGGCAAATCTGGGGGCCATTTCTTATAAAGATGCCTGGCTTGTTGAAGGGAAGAGAAATATCGACGATTATTCTTTAAAAGAGATTTCAGATTTTGATGGTGTTATCTTACATGGTTATTCTTATAGAAGCAGAGGCGGAGCATGGGATATGCTTAAGCAATATGTCGAGCATGGAGGCAAAGTATTTGTTGATACCGGCTGGCAGTATGAAAATAGCGATTGGGGAAACAATAACAGTCCGGAATCAGATTTTTCTTTACCCGATCCATTGCCTGTTAAAAAAACTCATTGGGGAAACGTAGGCCTTTCGTGGGATGGCATAGAAGTTAACGGAGAAACAGGAAAAAATATTAATTTAAATAAATTCGCTCCTTTGTCCTGGAATGGCAATCCCTGGGGGATGGCAATTGCCAGAAAAGAAGACCTAAGAGAGGGAGCAGTCCCGATTTTATGGAAGGAAGATAATATTTTAATGGCCTCAAGCACTTTGGGAAGCGGGAAGATTATCTGGTCTGGAATTAATATTTTTGCTCATACAACAGGCAGGCCAATGAATGAAGATGAAGCAAAGTTTATAGGTCTATTAATAAAGCCTCTCTTTTCCAGTGATTCGTTTGTTGATTTTAAAGACGTAACATATAAAAGAGATTTTCCGGATAATGCCGGTTTTGTTATTAATAAGGACATAAATACACCTTCGTGGCTGCTTTTTAAAGAAAGTTTTTCTCCCTGGTGGAAAACCTTCCTGGAATCAAATGGTAAAGTAACAAATCTTCAGGTTTATCGGGCAGGACCGGGTTTTATGTTAATAAGAATACCCGGCGTTAAAAGCGGAGACGTAATAAAGCTAGAATATAGTTTAGGATTTAAGGACGGTTTTCTGGTAAGATTAATTTCCGTGGCTATTTTAGTCTTTATTATTTTTTACATTCCTTTTGGATATTTAATTAAGCCGATTAATAAAAAATTTAATATCACGGAAATTTTAAAAAATAAATTTCATGGAAAGGTAAAAAATATTGTTAAAATGCACGACAACGAAGAGGAGAATTACTAATTGAGAAAAGATAAATTAATGGCCGTTATTAGAGGTGTTCAGCCGCGAATGACAGAAATTAACTTCTATTCAAATTTTAAAAGAATAAAAATCCGTGCAATAGGAGATAAAAAAACAGGTTGGGTCGTCGAAGAAAAAATTCCTAAAAATGTTGAATATATTAATTTACCGCTAAAACCGGCCTGGTTTTTCGATCCTATAATCCCTTTTTTAGGACCCCTGCACGCTCATAGATCCTGGAAATATCTAGAAAATTTGGAAAAATATTTAAAAGACGTTGATGTTATTAACATATCCGACATGTTTTATTTTTATTCCGGCCAATGCGCGCATTTAGCGAAAAAACTTAATAAAAAACTAGTCGCTGTTATTTGGGAAAATATTCCAAATCATCTTTCTACCTATATTCCTCCATATTCATTTAACGTCCGGGCAGTTTTGAAAAATGCGGATCTTTTTATTGCTAGAAGCTGGGGATCGGTTCTATATCTTCGGTCAATAGGAGTTGAGGAGAATAAAATTAAAATGATATATAAGGGGACTGATACTAAAAAGTTTTATCCTGATTTTAATTATAAAACAGAAAAGATCAGAATTTTATATGTCGGACAATTGGTTTCGTCAAAAGGCGTAGATGAACTTACAAAGGCTTTCATAAAGCTTTCGGAAGAATTTGATAATCTGGAACTTTGGATTTGCCAAAGATCAGCGGGAGAACCCTTAGAGGAAAAAATTAAAGAGTTATCAAAAAAATACAATATTAGATTATTAGGTCATGTATCATATGATCGTTTGCCGGAAATTTACAAACAATGCCAGATATATTGCCAGCTATCACAGGATTGGAAATATTTTGGGATTTTGAAAGGAGGAAATGAGTGGTTTCCCTATACAACAATAGAAGCTATGGCATCCGGTTTGCCGGTAGTTGCAACAAACGTTGGTGGAATGCCGGAGCAATTAGGAAATGAAAATATCTTAGTAAAACAAAAAGATGTTAATTCTACATATAAGGGACTGAAAGAATTAATCTTAAATCCACAAAAAAGATTATTAATAGGCAAAAAAAATGCGCAGAGGGCTAAAGACTTGTTTGATATTAGAAATCAGGCGGAAAAAACCGAAGAAGCAATTCTTGAAGTACTATAATTTCCTGACTTTGCATACCGCAAAAAGCGTTGATGACATTGACTTTAATTGGAAAACAAAGATAAAAAAATTTAATACGGGGTAGACCATTAAAGTAATTATTGATTTAATCCCTGACAATTCCAGAGGATAGGGAATTATGACCCAATTTTTCGGTGTCAGGCCATTTTTTATTAAAAGCTTTTCAAACTCTTCTTTTTTCCACTCTCTAATATGTTCAGGGCTATAATAATAATCTTTGGGGTAAGATTTCTGTTTATTTATTAAAAAAAATAAAATTCTTTTTAATAGAATATCTGGTCTTTTAACATTTGGAGTGGAAATTATGATAGTTGATTTTGGCTTTGCTATTCTTACAACTTCCCTCAATGCTTTTTCAGGATTTTTAAGGTGCTCGATGGTTTCGAGAAAGATTATAATATCAAAACTATTTGCTTTAAACGGTGTTTTTTGGACATCGCCATAAACTGTCTTTAGTTTAATAGAAGAATTTACCGGGCTGGTTTTTTTAAATAAATCCAGTTTTTTTTTATCTTTATCCAAAGCAAAATAATTTAATACACGTGTATTATTTAATCCTGAAATGATATTCGACTGTGACCCTGATCCTAAATCGGCTATCGTTATTTTGTTATTGTTATTTTTTAAAATTTTCTGAATTATTTTTAATGCATTCGGTTTAATTGCAGGGAGAGACTCATTGATCTTTTTCATTGGAATTTTAACATTTATTATATGATATTATACACTAATCATATGACATCTGAAATTTCGGTTATTATATTAAGTTGGAACCGTCGTCGGGACATTGCGGAACTATTGCGGCAACTGAGTAAACAAACCTTTAAGAATTTTGAAACAATCGTAGTTGACAATGCTTCGGAAGATGATACGGTATCCTTCTTAAGGAAAAATTATCCTAGGGTCAAAATTATTAGAACTTCTAAAAATTTAGGTCTCTTTTCTAAAAATTATGGCATAGAAAAAGCCAAAGGCGAGTATGTGATTTTGTTGGACAGCGATACTTTTATCCAAAAAGATTGTGTTGAAAAGTTTGTTCAAAAATTTAAGTATAATAAAAATTTAGGTTTGGCGTGCGCTTCTGTTTTTGAATATAAAACGAATAAATATTTAGGTCCCAACAGGGCTTTAAATGGCGACAATAAGTTAGGATACAATACGTGTTTTTTTAATGGAAGCGCGTTTGCATTAAGAAAAAAAGTTTTTAAAAAAACGGGCGGATGGTCCAAAGAATATTTTATGTGTTTGGAGGAATTATATTTAGCAGCAAGAATATTGGAAGCCGGGTTTGATATTCGTTGTTTTACAGATATTGTTGTCTGCAATAAAAAGTCCGATAAGGGCGGGGAGTATAGGAAGAAACTTGGTTTTTGGTATTCCCGCAATTGGATCTGGTTTTATATAGAATTTTTACCTTTGAATAAAATTCCGTCTTTTCTTTTTCTTCATTTAAAGTCAGCAAAAAATTATGCTGATAGTGGAAGTATGAAAAAAAGAGACTATTTTTTCGGAATTCTGGCCGGCGTAGCGGGGGCGCCTAAATTTTTATTAAGAAGAAAACCAGTCAATGACAGGACATTACAAAAAATAAAACTTGATCTTTTTCCCAACAGTAAACATTTATATACAAGATTCTAATTGAATAAACCATTAGACAATTATTATATTAAATAATATAATAATGTTGTAATAATATCAATTGGGTTATGATTAAAAATAATATATGAAAACAAAAAATAGAATAAACAAACCTTGGGGTTTTGAGGAAATTTTAGAAACAAATAAAAACTATACAGTCAAAAGGCTCTCTCTTAAAAATGGACATCAATGTTCGTATCAATACCATGAGTTTAGAAAAGAAACTATATATGCTCTTAGCGGAAGCTTAACCATAGTTTTTCAAAATCGTAAAACAAGACTTTCGCCTGGTAAATCTTTTACAATTAATCCTCCGACTTTACATAGAATGAGAGCCGAAGAAGGCGATTGCCTATATTTAGAATGTTCCACTTCAGAACTCGATGATGTTGTTAGAATTGAGGATGACTATGGCAGAAAAAACGCAAAAAAAAGCAATAAGTAAATTGGGGGTAGGGCCTTTAAGTGAAGAGATTATTGAGGCTGCATTCAGGTTTTCTTTTGAAAATAAAACCTCATTAATGTTAATAGCGTCCAAAAACCAGATAGATTGGGATGGAGGATATGTAAATAACTGGAATACAGAAGAATACATTAAGTTTGTCGGTAGCATGAGGCAAAAATATCCCGATGCAAAAACATATATTTGTCGTGACCATTGCGGGCCTGGTTTTAATGGCAACTTTGATTTAGAGGATGTATACCATACAATCGAAGATGATGTTAAGCATAACTTTGATCTGATCCATGTAGATTTTTGCCATTATAAAGGCCGGTACAAACAAATATTAAACGAATCCAGGAGAATAATTGAATACATTATAAAATTAAATCCTCAAATATTAATAGAGATAGGCACAGAAGAAAATTCGGACGGGAAAATTATGGATTTAAAGAAAGCAAAAAAAGAGCTGGATTTTTTTGCCGGTTTTTTTAAACCATATTTTTATGCTCGCAAAACAGGCTCGCTTATTAAAGAAGTTAGACAATATGGCTCATTTAAAAAAGAATATGTAATAAAATTAAAAAAAATAGCCGATGAATACGGCATATTTATAAAAGAGCATAATGGTGATTATTTAACGGCAGAAGAAATAAAGCTTCGCCGGGGAATAGTTGGTGCTCTTAATGTTGCTCCGCAATATGGAGTTATTCAAACAAAGCTGACTTTACAGAAGTGCGCCACGTATGGCATAGATTATTCCAGTTTTTTAGAGATTTCCTATAAAAGTAATAAATGGAGAAAGTGGTTAAATAAAAAAAATAATTTAAATGATAAGTATTTATGCGCAATCATTGCGGGACATTATAATTTTACATCAAGCGCGTATAAAAAAATTTATAGGCAAATTCAAGCTCACGAGAATTTCCGCGAATCTATTATTTTGGAGATTATGAGAAATATTAAAATTTATATAGACAATTTATAGCTGTATTATGAGTATATCAGAATATAGAGTACTTATTACCGCGTCCGGAATTGGTTCCCGTCTGGGAGTCTATACAAAATATACGAACAAGGCATTGATCAGAGTTGGTGACAAACCCGCAATTTCGTATATTATAGAGTCTTATCCAAAAAACACGCAATTTGTAATTACTCTTGGCCATTTTGGCAATCAAATTAGGGACTTTTTAAAGATTGTGTATAAAGATCGTAAATTTATATTTGTTGAGGTAGATAATTATAAAGAAAAAGGGAATAGTCTTGTTTATTCAATGCTCCAGGCAAAAAATTATTTGAATTGCCCCTTTATTTTTAATGCTTGCGATACCATAGTTACGGATCCGATTCCAAAACCCGGTTTTAACTGGATTGGAGGATATATGGGACAGGATTCGTCAAATTACAGGTCATTTAGTTGCTTCCGCGGGAAAATCCGGAAAATACTGGAAAAAGGAGCGCTTAATCCCGACTATTTGCATATAGGTCTTGTCGGTATAAACGAGTATAAAAGCTTCTGGGATGCTCTAAAAAAAATTTATTGTCAAGAAAGATATAATCCGGAACTTAGCGATGTCCACGTATTAAATTATATGCTTGGTCATAAAGCAAGCTTCAAAATTAAGGAATTTAAAACCTGGTATGATACGGGCAATGCGAAGTCTTTGCAAAAAGCAAGAGAAGAGTTAAAAGATTCGTTTGTCAATCTGGATAAGCCCGGGGAGTCAATTTTTATTTTTGCTAAAAAATCTGTAGTTAAATTTTACCATGATTCTCAACTGCTAAAAGAACGGGTTGGCAGAGCAAAGTTATTAAAAGGATTAATTCCTGAAATTACTGCTTTTTCAAATAATTTTTTTTCTTATAAATATATTAAAGGAGATTTATATTCCGAAGTCGCAAATCCGAAAAATTTTTCAGAGTTTCTGAATTGGTCTTGCCGGGAATTGTGGAAACCAACAAAAGAAGTGCCGGATGAAAAGTTTAGGAAAATTTGCTTTGATTTTTATCATGGTAAAACCAACCGGCGAATAAAAGAGTTTTTAGATACGCGAAATTTAAAAGATACGGAAAATATTATTAATGATGAATATATGCCATCTATTCAGGAAATGTTTAAGAAAATTAACTTTGACTTACTTTGCGACGCAAAACAGAGCGTCTTTCATGGAGATTATGTATTGGATAATATTATTAAAACAAAAACAGGATTTAAGCTTTTAGACTGGAGAAATAATTTTGGAGGGTTGTTAAAAGCAGGGGATAAGTATTATGATCTGGCTAAATTGAATCACAATCTGACTATTAATCATAATATTGTGTTTAACAACTTATTTACTGTTAAGATAGATAAAAACCGTATTACTCTAGATGTTTTCAGACGGGAAAATTTAGTAGAGTGCCAGAAGACCCTATTTAATTTTTTAAATAAAAAAGGATATAATGCTAAAAAAGTTAAGATTCTTACTTCGCTTATCTGGTTTAGCAGTTCACCGCTTCATCATGAGCCATATGATTATTTTTTATTTTATTTTGCGAAATTGAATTTATGGAGGATATTGAATGAAAAGTAAGATTTTTTTACCTAAAAATTTTATTATTGATGTTGATGGTGTTCTAACCGATGGTAAATTTTACTATACAACAACAGGCAAAATAATGAAGAGATTCGGGCCAGATGATAACGACGCTCTCGCTTTAATAAAAGATAAATTGCATATACACACAATTACCGGAGACAAAAGAGGATTTTTAATTACAAAACAAAGAGTTGTTAAGGATATGAAATTACCTCTAAGTTTAGTTAGTACTTTTGAGCGATTAGAATGGCTTAGGAAGCGATTTAATCTTAAAGAGACTGTATATATGGCAGATGGTATTTACGATCCATTAGTTTTCAAGCAGGTAGCCTACAGCATTGCTCCATCAAATGCATTTTACAAAACTAAAGAAGCTGCTGATTTTGTAACTAATGCAAAAGGAGGAGAGGGGGCGGTTGCAGAAGCATGCATACACATTCTGGAAAAATTCTTTAAAATTCCATTTGATCTTAATTTATTAAATTTTTCTAAAGGATCGGGAGTATGGAAAAAGAAATAATACTTTATATAAAAAATAAAAAATGAAATATATATTAAGAAATAAAAGCATTATAACGGGTAAAAAAAATCTTGAGCATTTGTATACTTTTAAAAATTTTCCTGTATTTATGGGTTGCGTGGATGAGCCGGATGAAAGGAAAGATTTAAGATCGGATATGAGTTTTAGTATTTGCCGGGATTCGGGAATTATTCAATTAGATAAAGTTTTACCTTTGGATATGGTTTATTTAAATGAACACGCCGACGGCACAGGCGCGGTTTGGCAAAAACATTATATTGCCTTTGCCAATTTTATTAAAATGTTTAGTGTTGAAAATGTTCTTGAAATAGGCGGCGGCAATGGGGTGGTGGCAAAACTTTGCATGGATAATAAAAAAGATATTAACTGGACAATAATTGAGCCTAACCCGATTTTTAAAGGCAATAAAAAAATAAAAGTAATTAAAGGTTGGTTTAATGAGAAATTTAATTTTAAAAATAATATTGACATGGTAGTTCATTCCCATGTTCTGGAACACATTTATGATCCCGACATGTTTATCAAGCAAATTGCCTATATTTTAAAAAGGGGAGACAAGCACATATTCTCTTTGCCCAATTTGTATGAATTACTTGTTAATAAGTATACAAATTGTATAAATTTTGAACACACAATTTTCTTAACAGAATATTTTACAGATTACCTTTTGAAAAAAAACGGGTTTAAAATTATAAAAAAGAAATATTTTTTAAATCACAGCATATTTTATGCGACTGAAAAATTAGAAAAAAGTCAGGACACTGAATATGTATCGAAATATAAAAAATATAAAAAAATGTTTATTAATTTTATAGATTATCATCAAAATTTAATAAAGGATTTTAATCGTAAGATAGATAATTTTGATGGCGAAATTTATTTATTTGGGGCCCACGTTTTTTCTTTATATTTATTAGCGTTTGGTTTAAAAAAAGAAAAAATAACTGCGATATTAGATAATTCTGAATTAAAACATAAAAAGAGATTATATGGCACTAGTTTCCATGTTTACTTTCCAGAAATTATTAGAAATAAAAAAAATGCGGCAGTAATATTAAAAGCAGCCGGTTATCAACAAGAGATTAAAAAACAATTAATTAGCTTAAACAAAAACATAATTATTTTAGAATAAAAATGAAGATCTTCTAATGATACTTTATTTTGATACCCTTATTACAGAAGCGCCTTTACCCGGAAGAGGTAGAAATTCTTTAAAAGAAGACGTGCGTAAGAATTGTCAGGCTTACGCGATACCAAAAAAACTGGAGATAGCAAAATATTCCTTAACAAGCTATGCTCTTTATCCCTGGTCGAATGTATTAATTCGATATGAGCTGGAAGACAAAAGAGGACACGAAGAGTTCGATAAATATATTTTACAACTTTTTCCCAAAGCAATTATTTTACACGAGCGGAGCGATAGTCAGGAAGACTATAGGAAATCATTTAAAATATTGGAGGGAATGAAGGATGACTGGATTTTTTATGCTCCTAACAATGATGACCCTTTAATGACGAGTGATAAAAATTTTATTGGGTATATTGCCAAACTCATAAAAAAAGCCGAGAAATTTAGAAAAAATTATAATTTTGTTTCTATACCATATTCTCATTTTACAGAATATATTAATTTTCCGGTAAAAGGCACACCGGCAAATATAATGTTAGGCCGCGACACTAAAATAATAGAAGAAGACGATATCGCAAAGAGTTATGTTATGCCAAATGGGTGCTTTGATTCAGTGCAAATAGTAGACAAGAATTTATTTAAACGCTGGTTTGTATCTAGTCACTTGGGAGAAAGAAGAGTAATCAGGGCAGAAGATGTTGATGGTTTGGTAAAAGTTAAAAGCCATTTACTTATTTCGCCAAAAAAACAATTGTGTTGCCATTTTGATCAGTACGAATATACTGTTGGGTCTCCGAATGAAATTGCGTTAGACAGAATACCTCCGTTATTTATTCCGGACCGGTTTTTTAATAATTCTATTAAGATTGCGTACGGTTATGAAAAATATCGCAAAGGTTGGGTGAATATTAATCCCGCGGCAAAAAAATACAGCTTTAGAGATGAAAAATATGGGACAGACTTAAAAATTTGCCTGGAAGATATTCCATTATTCTGGAAAAGCAGAATTAAAAAGATAGATATTAACAAAAAAGCAGATTTGAAAAGAATGAAAGAATTAAGAAATAAAAGTTTTTCTTTTCTCATAAATCCATGGGATAAATTGGAACCTAATTTTCGTACTGCAAGATTCCATACAAGACTCACTTTATATAAGATTTTAGTGAGGTTGGGGATAGTAGATATTATCCGCCCAATACATAAAAAACATAAACGTTTTTACTATTTTTTACGCGCAATAAGCATTTGCTGATTATTCACCGATAACTTTTGACAGGCCGTCTGTCAACGATTCTTTAGGCTTAAATTTCAAATATCGTTGAGCTTGGCATATACAAGCTAAGGATCTTTTTATGTCTCCTTTTCTTTTATTAAAATATTTTACCTTTTGCTTCTTATTTAACAGTTTAGAAAGAATTTCAAGCAGGGAATTAATTGATGTTTCTTTTCCACTGCCAATATTAAAAATAAAATTGTTATTTTTCTCTTTTTTCAACCCGGCAATGCAACTTTCAATAACGTCATCGATATAAACAAAATCCCTGGTTTGGTATCCGTCACCATAAATTATTGGCGGCTCGTTAGATAGGATTTTTTTAATAAAACCTGGAATTACATTTAAGTGATTTGGGTTTTGTCCCGGGCCATACACATTAAAAAATCTGTAAATTATTACATCCATCCCTTTTTTTTTGAATAAAGCGCAGTATCTTTCTGCTTCAAACTTTGTTTTACCTAGTGGAGATATGGGGATTGGTTTTTTAATTTCACAAAGCGGTAGTTTTTTACTGTCTCCATAAACAGCAGCAGAGGATGAAAATATAAACTTCCTGATCCTCTTTTTTTGTGCAGATTTAAGCAGATTGTAAGTTTGATAGGAATTAATATTTTTGAATTCTTTTTGTTTTCTAAAAGAGTCCTGGATTGTAATTTTGGCTGCCAGATGGAAAATTGTATCAATACCATCTACGCTCTGCTCAACAAGCTTTTTATCTTCGATGCTTCCCTTAATTATTTTAACCTTTTGTTTAATTGGTAAAAGATTATTTATATTTCCGCTTTCAAAATTATCGAGAATTACAACTTTGTGCCCAAGCGATACCAGTTTTATTGCAAGATGCGATCCAATAAATCCCGCGCCTCCTGTTATAAGAATTTTCATGATACTATTTTAACATAGAGGAAACTCTATACAATAAGAGTTGATAAAATAAAAAGAAAATTTTCTTACGAAGCTCATACGCAAATATTAAAAAAGAATATATTAAACTTTCTAAAAGCACAATAATTCTTATTTAAGTTCCACTGTTGCGCCAGCTGTTGTTAATTTGGTTTTTGCTTCTTCTGCTGTTTTTTTATTAACTGCTGTTATTACTTCTTTTGGAGCACCGTCTACTAAATCTTTTGCTTCTTTAAGACCGAGTGTCGGTACTAATTCTCTAAGGGCTTTAATGACTGCAATTTTATTTGCACCGGACGTCGCAATTACAACATTAAAAACTGTCTGCTCTTCCTTCGGCTCCTCGTCAGACGCGGCTGCCCCGGCACCAGTCGGTGCAGGGCTGGCGGCTACCATTGCTTGTGCGCTTACACCAAACTTTTCCTCAAGTGCCTTAACCAATTCAGAAAGCTCGAGAACAGACATCTCTTCGATTGTCTTCATTAAATCTTCTTTTGATACTTTTGCCATAAATTAAATCACCCCCTCAATTTAAGATTTGCTCTTTTGTATCGCTCCCAATGTCATTACAAACTTCTGTATGTTCCAGTTCAACGCCCGGTGTAGTCCAAATATCGGCGCTTTTATTCCACCCACAACTTGAGCTAAAAGTACTTCACGGGATGGGAGAGATGCCAGTTTCATGATATCATCGGATGTTAACATTTTTTGATCAAAGATACCGAATTTTATCGTTGGGAGCTTTAAGTTCTTTATTACCTTTGAAAGCTCTTTTAGAGGCGCAATTACATCGGAGTAGGTAAAAAGAGCGGCAGTTGGACCCTTCGCGAGTCCCTCCTCCCAGGTGGGACGAGCAAGAGCAAGCTTGAGTAGAGTATTTTTTGCTACAACGAGCTCTGCATCAGCCTTTCTTAAACCCTTTTTAAGTTCTTCGAGCTGTTTATGAGTCATTCCCTGGTAATTTGTGAAAACCATTGCTTTAGCCCTACTTACTTTCTCGCTAAGCTTGACAACAATGGCTTCCTTTTTCTGTCGGTTAGTACTGATCTTCATATGGTTAACGCTGAACTACTCAAGACGGAACACGGAACTACACTGAAAAACAAAAAAACACTCCTAAGAGTGCCGTAAGAATGTTTTCTGTCATCCCGAACTTGTTTCGGGATCTCGCTTAGTTTGACTTCGCTCGAGATGCTGAAACGAGTTCAGCATGACAATTTGTATGAATTCTTTTGGCCTCGGTAGGATTTATCTTATCGTAGAATAATGCTTCGACTAAGGCTCAGCATCTCATCTGACGATTCGACCCACTGTCTTAGGTAAATATATATTATCAAATAACTCTTATTTCGTCAATCCCTAAAAAAATTAAAACAGTAACTTATCTTAAATACGGCTGACCGAGTATTTGTTTGGGAAGATTGGGAGAAGACCAAGAAAGCTTCATTGCAGCCGAGCCTTTATTTTCATAATACGAAACCTTGATGTTGTATGTTTGTCCGCCATTAAGAACCATTGTCCCGCTATATTCTTTTGAAGAATGATCGAACCATTTATCAATTATCAACTGATTATTAACC
>Ga0209542_10004490_pt1 | contig 28720 bp, 25 predicted proteins | sample RifCSPhighO2_01_FD_184028 | JGI IMG/M metagenome (GOLD analysis project Ga0209542, IMG submission 184028) | Soil microbial communities from Rifle, Colorado - Rifle CSP2_plank highO2_0.1 (SPAdes) (version 2) | ecosystem: Environmental > Terrestrial > Deep subsurface > Rock core/Sediment ...
TGAATCTGCGGCGTCAGCCCAGCCGGGTAGATGATCGGCAGCAAATAGTGCTCAACAAAACCACCGCTGTACCCCGCCTGCCCTGCAGCCAGACGCAGGCTGTGTTCCAGCGGCGTCAGCGGACAGGGCCAATGCATCAACTCCACCAACACACCCCATAAGGCTGCTGGCACATGCAACCAAACCAGCCCGTGCCAACGCCACACCAGCAAACCGCCCAACACCGCAAATAGAATAAACAGCAGGTGAAAGACCACCACCGCATCTGCCACCACCGCCAACCAAACCATAAAGCGCCTCGCTGTTAATCCTCAGCCTTGTTGTTGTCAAATAACAGGCAACGACTATTAAGAACCTGATCGCCAAAAAGCAAAAAGGCCGGTTAATAACCGGCCTTAATTCAAACTACTGAACGCGCTAGTTAATACTCAACTTATCGCGATTCTTCTCCAGCGTTGCCTCGCCGATACCCTTGACCTCCAACAACTCATCCACTGAAGCAAAATCGCCGTGCTCATCACGGTAGGCCACAATCGCCTGCGCTTTGACCTCGCCAATCCCCTGCAGCTCACGCTGCAGGGTAGCAGCATCAGCAGTATTGAGATTGATCTTACCGACCGGAGCCACTTCAGCGGTTTCAACAACAGGGGCTGGTTGGGTCTGCGTTTCAGCGGCGAAAACTACCAGGGACATGGAGGCAAGAACAGCGAACAGCAGAGAAGACAGTTTGGCTTTTAGCATACGAGAATCCTTTCGTTAGTTTTTTTCAAAGCGTGGGACTTCCATCTCCACGCTCTAAAAACTAGCTGTTGCCATGCACTTGTCAAATAACTTTATGCATCACTGAAGCGGGCAGCAAAACCTGCAGCTATACCCTGCTCAACTAGGCCTTACTGCATAACCCTAAGGCTCAAGCCGACGCTTCATATGTATCCAGTCAACAATCTCGCCTTCTGGCTTGTAACCGCTAACCGTCTCACGCAACAACTGGCGCACACGATCATAGTCATCACAAGCCACCGCAGCTAACAGTTCGCTTAACACCGCCTTGAAGGCTTCCCACGAAAGGTGCTCTTCATTAGCCCGCATGATCATAGGATGTTCAGTCGGGCTAACGTTATCGCCAATCAACAGCTCCTCATAAAGCTTCTCGCCCGGACGCAGACCAGTAAAATCAATAGAGATATCACCCTGAGGATTCTTGGCAGAGCGTACGCTCAGGCCACTGAGATGAATCATTTTCTCCGCCAGCTCGGCAATTTTGACCGGCTCGCCCATATCCAACACGAAAACATCTCCGCCCTTGCCCATGGCTCCGGCTTGGATAACCAACTGCGCCGCCTCCGGGATGGTCATAAAGTAGCGGGTGATATTAGGATGAGTGACTGTAACCGGCCCGCCTTTGCGAATCTGCTCATGAAACAGCGGAATAACTGAGCCGGATGAGCCAAGCACATTGCCAAAGCGCACCATGGTAAAACGCGTTTTGTTCAGTTGGCGCAGCGCCTTGTCATCCTCGAACAAGACTGGCGCCGACTCGCGACTAAGAGCCTGGAGCACCATCTCTGCCAGACGCTTGGTACTACCCATTACATTGGTCGGACGCACGGCCTTATCGGTGGAGATCAGTACAAAATTACTCACGCCGGCCCTGATCGCCGCTTGCGCAGTATTCAGCGTGCCCACTACGTTATTCAGCACCCCTTCGGCAATATTGTGCTCCACCATCGGCACATGCTTATAGGCTGCAGCGTGATAAACCGTATCCACTTTCCAGGCATTCATGACATCCAGCAGCCTATCGGCATTGCGGATAGAGCCGAGAATCGGCACTAGGCGAAGCGGTAACGACTCACGCTTGATACGCGCCTCAAGCTCGCTGTGAATACTGTAAAGATTGAACTCGCTGTGTTCGAATAACAACAGCGTTGCAGGCTGATTGAGCAGAATTTGTCGGCATAACTCTGCTCCAATTGAGCCACCAGAGCCGGTGACCATCACCACTTGGTTGCGAATACAGCGCTCAAATAGCACCTGCTGTGGCGGAACGGAATCACGCCCTAACAAGTCGGCGATATCCACCTCCTGAACATCCTCGACCTTAACCCGGCCACTGGCCAGATCCATAAAGCCGGGAATACTGCGTACATGCAGCGGAAAGTTTTCCAATTCCTCAAGAATTTGCCGCCGGCGCCCACGCGACGCCGAAGGCATGGCCAAGAGAATTTCATCAGCACCGGTTTCATCAATCATTTGCTGAATATGCTTAGAGGTGTATACCCGCAAGCCTGCAATCGTGCGATTGGCAATGCCCGGATCGTCATCAATAAAGGCTACCGGGCGCATAACGCGTCCCAACCTAAGCGCAGCAACCAACTGGTTACCAGCCGCACCTGCACCATAGATGGCGACTTTGGGCAAACCGCTTTCACGACCTTGTAACCTAGTTGGCAGGTCGGCAGAGAACCAGTCCCCCATAAAATACTGGCGCATCATCAAACGCAACCCACCGACCAATACCAGACTCAACCACCAGTAGTTGAACACCATTGATCGCGGGATGAGCTTAGGTGCCGCCTGATGCCAATAAACAGCCAACGCCAGTAATAACGCCGACAGTGTGACAGCCTTGCCAATAGCCAGCAGCGCATCGTTGCCGAAATAGCGCATAACAGCACGGTACATGCCAAAACGAATAAACAGCGGAATGGCGATAATCGGCGCCAAAGCGAACAACCAGGCATGCCCGCCAAGGGGCTCGATAGTCTGGCTATCGCCCAGGCGCACAACAAACGCCAACCACAGCGCACTCCAAACAAGCACCACGTCCATGGCCACCTGAATCAGTCGCTTTTGACGCCGTGGCAAACTAACCAAACGACTGCGCAACGTTTCAGCAAGTCTTAGCACAACGACTCCTCAATCCTTTGGAAAATAAAACCCGGCCTAACAGGCTTCCCGCATGACTTCGACCAGAACATCACAAGTCTTATTAATTTCTGCGTCTGTAAGCGTCGGATGAACCAGTAACATCAAGCTGGTTTCCCCCAGCTCTTTTACAACGGGCAAGCGATCTACCGGACGCCAGCCTGTACCATCGAACGCTTTCTCCAGATACACCTCTGAGCAAGAGCCAGAAAAACAGGGCACGCCTCTAGCGGTCATTTCATTGAGGATACGATCACGATCCCAACCCGGTTTCAAAGCAGCCGGCTCAACAAACACATAACACTTGTAAGCAGCATGCGTGACTTCTGAGGGCACGGCTGGTACTCGCAAACCAGCAAGCGCCTGCGCAGACGACCAGATACGCTCGGCATTGGCCAACCGCTTAGCGTGCCAATCCTGCATACGCTGCAACTGGATCCGGCCAATAACTGCCTGAACCTCCATCATCCGCCAATTAGTACCGAAGCTCTCATGCAGCCAACGAAAGCCCGGCGCATGTTGACGCTGATAAACTGCTTCCCACGATTTACCGTGATCCTTGATCGACCACATGCGAGACCACAGAGCGCGGTCGTTAGTAGTGACCATGCCGCCCTCACCGCCAGTGGTCATTATCTTGTCCTGACAAAACGACCAGGCACCGACATGACCAATCGAGCCAACCGGGCGACCTTTGTAGTACGCGCCATGCGCTTGGGCGCAATCCTCGATCACTTTCAGATCATGTTCGACGGCCAGCGCCATGATCGGGTCCATATCGCAGGGCCAGCCAGCCAGATGCACGCAAATGATTGCCCGAGTACGCGATGTGAGAACGGTGCGGATGGTGTCAGCGGTGATGTTCTGCGACTCGCTATCGACATCTGCAAAAACCGGTATCGCCCCAGCATTGACAATGCTCGACACCGAAGCGAGGAAGGTGCGCGGCGTAACAACCACCTCATCACCAGCGCCTATAGCCAATGCCTGCAGAGCCAGGTCCAGAGCAACAGTGCCATTGGCCAAGCCAATGGCATGCTCGCTACCGGCCCATGTTGCAAACTCCTTCTCGAACTCACGGCACTCCTGCCCGGTCCAATAATTGACTTTGTTGGAAAGAATTACATCACGAACAGCATTTGCCTCTTCTTCCGAAAACGAGGGCCATGGGGAAAACGAGGTATTAAGCATGTCCGATAACCATAATTAGTACTTAAAAAAACCAAATCCGGTCTTCCGGCCGAGGCGATTTGCACGAACCATCTTACGCAGCAAAGGGTGTGCGCGATATTTCGGATCACCCGTCTCGTTATGCAAGGTTTCCATAATTGAAAGGTTCACGTCGTTGCCGATCAAATCCGCCAGAGCCAGTGGCCCAATTGGATGATTTGCGCCCAACCGCATAGCCTTATCGATCTCGTCAGCGCTTGCGACCCCCTCAGCCAGAATGCCAATGGCCTCATTTATCATAGGGATCAACATGCGATTGACAATAAAGCCAGGAGCTTCGTTGACTACAACTGGGTCTTTTCCCAGTTGGCGAGCAAAGTCTAGCGCCCACCCGAGAGTAGCCGGTGAGGTTGTCAACCCAGCTATAACTTCGGTGAGCTTCATAACGGGTGCGGGGTTGAAGAAATGTAAGCCTACAACATTTTCAGGATTACTCGTCAGACTCGCCAGCTCAGTGATGGACAAAGAAGAAGTATTCGAAGCCAGAATTGTGTCCGCGCCGGTAACCCTTGCCAGCTGTGCAAACAGCTCGCGTTTGGTACCTATATTTTCTGGGACAGCCTCGATAATACAGCGCGCACGCCCAAGGACGCCATAATCCTCGGCCAAGTGAATCTTACGAACGAAACGAGAGGCCGCTTCTGGGTCAAGTCGTTTTTTAGCAACCATCCGACCCCATTGCATTTCAAGTTCGGAAAAAGCCTTCTGTACGCTTGCCAGTGACTTACCCTTCCAAATAACCGAGGCGATGTGATCAGCTTGGGCCAGGACTTGCACAATCCCCTTACCCATAGTTCCGGTACCAATGACAGCTATACTTAACACCTGCTCCTCGACTTCCATGAACTCAACTCTCGTTACTCTGCGATCAATTTTATCGGTCTTGCCGGGCTACCAAACACTACAGTATTTTCCGCAACATTCTTAGTCAGCACGCTGCCCATCCCGATCATTGCACCATCATTGACGGTCAACCCCTGCCGGATGGATGCACCGGTACCAACTTCTGCGCATTGACCGATTCGCACATTACCGGAGATGGCAACCATCGGAGCAATAGTAGCGAAATCTTTGATATAAGTTTCATGACCTACCGTGCAGTTAAGGTTAAGGATGACATGAGCGCCTATCTCAACCTCAACGGTACACACTGTGCCTGCACATACCACGCTGCCAGGGCCAATCGAAACATGTTCGGGTATCGCTACCGCGCTAGGGTCGATCAACGTCGCAAACCTGGGACTTCCAACAAGGCACATCTTGTCATGCACCTTCTTGCGAATGCGTGGATTACCAATAGAGATAACGAATTCACAATCGGAATACTCCTGCCAATCTTGAACCGCCCCCAGCACCGACGCAGAACAAAACTTCTCCCCAGCAACCGCAGGGTTGTCATCGAGAAAACCGCGAACAGTAATACCCAAACGAGAAGCCAACCAATAGACTTCTTTCCCAAAACCACTAAACCCAACAATAATCAAATTTTTATGAGCGACTATCATTTACCTTGTCTCCCTTCAAACTTTGACATGGTGGCCTCCCCTTCCGCGCTGATGCCGTCACGCACAACTACCTTTTTGATGGTAAGGAAGATGATTTTCAGATCCAGCCAGAAGGAACGATTGTCCACATACCAGATATCCAACTTGAACTTCTCTTCCCAACTCAGAGCATTACGGCCATTGATCTGCGCCCAGCCGGTCACTCCGGGACGCGCATCATGACGCCGATACTGCTCGGCACTGTAAAGCGGCAGATACTCCATCAGCAGTGGTCGTGGACCGACCAAGCTCATATCGCCTTTAAGCACGTTCCACAACTCCGGCAATTCGTCCAAGCTACTGGAACGTAGAAAACTGCCAAACGGCGTCATGCGTTCAGAATCAGGCAGGGGATTACCTGCTTCATCAATCGCATCACGCATGGTGCGGAACTTAATCATTTCAAATGGTTTGCCATTCAGGCCCGGACGTACCTGACGAAACAGTACAGGAGAGCCAAGTTTGCGGCGGATCAGCCAGGCGACAACTGCGATAATCGGCGAGAGCAACATCAGGCCAAACGCCGAGGCTACGATGTCGAACAGACGTTTATACATTAGACTTCCTTTGCGCCAACCAGTTTTTTGAATATCGTTCCAAAGCGGCCAGCACCCACATTCAAGCAAAGGTTTTCATGGTAAAAGCGACGGCTGTTTATTGCCATTACATTGCGCTCGTCCGAGCTAGCTTGCACCAAGGACAGCGCGGCATCTGCAATTGCCTGAGGGTTTTCTGACTCCGCGATTTGACCACAGCCACTGTCCCGGACCAGATCCGCTGCGTCGCCATCTACCGCCATCAGGATCGGTTTTCCAACTGCCATGTAGGCCTGGGTCTTGGATGGAATGGTGATGGTGAACAGAGGATCTTTTTTCAGGTGGACCAACAGGGCATCCGCAGCGTTTAGGTAGTTACCGACCTCAGTCATTGGCACAGGAGGGAGGAAAGTTACATTTAAAATAGACTTGTCCGCTGCAAGTTTTTGCAGACGCTTCACTTCTACACCACCTCCAAGAAAGACGAAGTGTAAGTCCGGTGCCAACTGCTGCAGTAACTTGGCAGCGCCAAGCACTGCATCCAGCGCCTGTGCCTTGCCCATATTTCCGGCGAACAGAATACGAAATTTACCCTTGCCAAAAAACTCAGCTGGTACAACCCCCTGCTGGGCCGTCAGTGAATCTTCGGCACACCAGTTATAAATCACCTCGATCTTGTCAGCAGGCACACCGCGCTCGATCAACAGGCGTTTGAAGCCTGGTGACAAAACCACCAATTGATCCGCTCGTCGATAGACCCAATCACATACTCGAGATACAAAGCTTAGGGCCTTCTCGTTGGAAAACATCCCTGTGGCACGTAAGGTATCCGGCCACATGTCCTGAATATCGTAGACGACTGGCACGCGACGAAACAGACGAATCAGTACCGCCGTGATGCCCACGGTAAGGGGTGGATGGTAGGCATAAATAACATCTGGACGCTTGGCGGCGAACAAACCGTAAAACAGAGCGCTAGCTGCGAAACTCGCATAATTGAGCACTCGTCCCACTGCGCCCTGATCATGACTTGGATAAAGCGGTACCCGCGTCACCTGAACCCCATCAATCAGCTCGCGTTGCAACCACTTAAGCGTGTAGCCAGGATAGATCTTACCACCCGGGTAATTGGGAAACCCGGTCACCACCTCAACCTCGAAACCCTGCCTAATTAACTCACGCGCAAAGTCCATACCTTTAAAGGACGGCTCAGGTTCGAACCACTGAGTTAACAAGAGAACACGAATAGCCACCCGACTCAGTACCTCTTCCAGACAGTACGCATCACATAATCACGATAACTGTGCACGATGCGTACTACCTTGTCGGCCACGTTGGGCATGCTATAGTCACCGACCAAACGCAAGCTACGCTCTTCATCACGGGCCTGGCTTCCCAGAAGTTGCAGCGCCTGCATAACACGCTCAACCTCCAGGCCGACCATCATCACCGCCGCTTCTTCCATACCTTCCGGACGCTCATGGGCCTCACGGATATTCAATGCCGGAAAGTTGAGGATCGAGGACTCTTCATTGATGGTGCCACTGTCCGACAGCACCGCCTTGGCGGTGAGCTGCAGCTTGTTGTAGTCCTTGAACCCCAGCGGTTTGAGTAGACGCACGTTTGCATGAAACTGCACGCCCATAGCGTCCACGCGCTTCTGGGTACGCGGGTGGGTAGAGATAATCACCGGATAGCCGTAATGCTCAGCCACGGTATTGAGCACCGCGACCAGCTTGAGGAAGTTCTGGTCGGAGTCGATATTTTCTTCGCGGTGGGCGCTGACCACAAAAAACTTGCCTGCTTCTAGCCCCAGGCGCTCTAGTACGTCCGAAGCTTCGATGCCGTCACGGTAGTGATTGAGTACTTCGAACATCGGGCTACCGGTCTTGATCACCATATCTGGCGGTAGGCCCTCACGCAGCAGGTAGTCGCGCGCAATAGTGCTGTAGGTCAGATTAATATCAGCGGTGTGATCGACGATCCGCCGGTTGATTTCTTCTGGCACGCGCATATCGAAGCAGCGGTTGCCAGCTTCCATATGAAAAGTCGGGATCTTGCGACGCTTGGCTGGAATCACCGCCATGCAGCTGTTGGTATCTCCCAACACCAGCAAAGCCTCTGGCTGCACTTCAGCGAGCACACGATCAACAGCAATGATTACGTTACCGATAGTCTCGGCACCTGATGCACCAGCCGCATTAAGAAAGTGATCCGGTTTACGAATACCCAGATCATCAAAAAAAATCTGATTCAGTTCATAATCGTAATTCTGACCGGTATGCACCAGCACATGCTCACAATGTTCATCCAACTTGGTCATGACCCGCGACAAACGAATAATTTCCGGGCGGGTGCCGACAACGGTGACAACCTTCAGCTTTTTCATTGCAAATCCTTGTTCAAAGCGACTTAGGCTTCGGTGCCGACCGGGCGGGTGAAAGTGTCCGGATGCTCGCGGTCAAAAATCTCGTTAGCCCACAGCATTACGATCATTTCATCATCACCGACATTGGTAATGTCATGGGTCCAGCCGGGCACTGTCTCGACGATTTCCGGTTGCTCACCATCGGTGAACAATTCATAAAACTCGCCCGATACAATTTGGCGAAAACGAAAACAGGCCTTGCCTTTAATGACCAGAAATTTTTCGGTCTTGGAGTGGTGGTAATGTCCACCACGGGTGATACCAGGATGAGCGGTAAAGTAGGAGAACTGCCCGGAGTCTTTGGTCTTGAGCATTTCCACGAACACGCCACGCTGATCGCCATACTTCGGCACTTCATAGGTGAAGTGCTCGGGAGGCAGGTAACTGAGGTAGGTGGAATACAATGCTCTCACCAATCCAGTACCAACTGGCTCGGTAATCATCGACGCACGGCTGTCACGGAAAGTATGAAGTTGCTTAGCCAGCTCTCCAACGGTAATGCTGTACTCGGGCGAGACATTTACGAAGGATTGACCAGCCTGCTGACCCTCCATCACGGCAATGAAACACTTAATTACATCGTCAATATACACAAGGCTTATGCTGGCTTGCGGATCATTGATCTGTAACGGTAAATCACGCGCAATGTTGTGGCAAAAAGTCGCAACTGCCGAGTTGTAGTTTGGGCGCGCCCACTTGCCAAATACATTCGGCAAACGAAAGAGATAGACCGGCGAGCCATGCTGGGCAGCCAGCATTTGCATGGCTTCTTCAGCCCTACGCTTACTGATCCCGTAGGGGTTGTTCAGCTCCGCCTGGATGGAAGAGGTATACAGCAACGGAGTCTGGCGACCACTGGATACAATCGCATTGCAGAGCGCATGGGTCAGATCTGTATTGCCGCGCTTGAACTCATCAGGGTCTTCGGGACGATTAACCCCTGCCAGGTGGAAAACAAAGTCTGCTTGGGCCACCAGGGCCGGCAGCACAGCCATTGAATCATCGCGAGTGAAGCGCAGCACCTCCACGTCGCTGCGCTCGCTTAGGTGAGCCTGCAAGTTTTTGCCGACAAAACCATCAGCCCCCGTGATTAGCACTTTCATCGCTTACTCCTCGGCAGCAGCATGTTCGCCACGCTGAATGGCGCGCATGAAATCCAACTTAAGGAGCAAGCGCTGCATACCCTCAACATCCAAGCGTTCAGTGTTATGCGAGTTGTAATCCTCGGTACGGGAAATCTTTTCCTCGCCCTGCTCCACGAATTTTGAGTAATTTAGGTCTCGCAGGTCTGGCGGCACACGAAAGTACTCACCTCGATCCTCGGCACAGGCCATTTCTTCGCGACTAAGCAATGCCTCGTAGAGCTTCTCGCCATGACGAGTACCAATCACTTGAATCGAATGCTCAGGCTTACCAACCAATGCAGTCAGCGCCTTGGCCAAGACCTCCACTGTAGCGGCAGGTGCCTTCTGTACGAACATATCGCCATTGTTGCCATGCTCAAAGGCGTACAACACCAGATCAACCGCATCCGCCAAGGTCATCATAAAGCGCGTCATGTTCGGGTCGGTAAGGGTCAGCGGCGTACCCGCACGTATCTGCTCAATAAACAGCGGGATGACCGAACCGCGCGAGGCCATAACGTTACCGTAGCGAGTACCGCAGATCACCGTGCCGGTACCTTCCAGATTACGAGACTTGGCAACCATTACCTTTTCCATCATCGCCTTGGAAATCCCCATGGCATTAATCGGGTAAACAGCCTTGTCCGTACTCAGGCAAACCACACGTTTGACACCATTTTGGATCGCAGCTTCGAGCAGATTCTCGGTACCCAGAACATTGGTTTTCACAGCCTCCATTGGGTGAAACTCACAAGACGGCACTTGCTTCAACGCTGCCGCATGGAAGATGTAATCCACGCCGCGCGTGGCATTCAGGATGCTTTGGTAATCACGCACATCGCCGATATAGAACTTCAGCTTAGGGCTAGCATAGCGCTTGCGCATGTCGTCCTGTTTTTTCTCATCACGGCTGAAAATACGGATTTCAGCGATCTCAGTGTCGAGGAAATTTTTCAGAACAGCATTACCGAAAGAGCCGGTGCCGCCACTGATCAAAAGAGTCTTATTTTTGAACATATGAGTCCGCTTATTTAGAAAAGTGTGTGGCCAAACCAGCGCGACAAATCCCATCTTTCTGCTCGGGATTGGGGTAGTTAATCAGTACCGCGCGATAGGGCCCCTTGAAAACAAACAGGCTGCCAGCCGAAGCACCGACTACGCCACACTCAGCCAACAGCGCCTCTATATCTTGGTGCGAGCCAGCACCACCCAAAAGTGTGAGAGGCACACGTAACTCCTGCCTCATTCTTGCAGCCAACGCGAGGTCATAACCCTTCATCAGGCCGTCCCGATCAATGGAATTGATCACAATTTCCCCGGCTCCGGCTTCCTGCATTCTTAGCGCAATTTCAATCGGGTCACCCTTATGAACCTGCTTGCCGTTGCGAGTAAATACTTCATAACCCTTAGAGAACAACCCCGTCTTCTTCCGCACATCCAATACAACGACCACACTTTGCCGGCCGACAGCGTCGGCGGTTCGTGTAACCAAGGTCACATCTTCTACTGCAGCAGCGCTCATGGCGACCTTTTCAACGCCTAGACCAATGATCATCTTGGCTTGCTGCGGGCTACGCACACCGCCACCATAGCAGAGCGGCATCCGGCACTCCGCAGCCAGATTGGCTATCATCCGGTAGTCAGGCTCAGCCCCTTTGACCGTTGCATCGATATCCAACACAACCAACTCATCCGCTTCTTTTTCGTTGAATATCTTGACGGCATTGATCGGATCACCAACGTACTTTGGATCCTTGAATTCGACAGTCTTGACCAGACCGCCCTGATGAACCAGCAAGCAAGGGATAATTCTCGGCCGCAGCATCTCAAAGCTCCGCGAAATTCTTCAAAAGGGCGGCGCCCCAGTGATGGCTTTTTTCCGGGTGAAACTGCACGCCATATACGTTGTCGTTTTGTACCGCGCAATCAAAGTTAAAACCGTAGTCGGCACTTGCCGCACTATTGGTAGAGTCAGCACATTCAAAGTAGTAGGAGTGCAGGAAATAGAAGCGCGCATCCGCTTCAAGGCCTTTGAACAAGGGTGAACCAGCTGCCGGCACCACATCATTCCAGCCCATATGGGGCATCGGCAATGCAGCAGAGGCTGCATTGCCGGCAAAACTGCGCACACGCCCATCAACCCAACCAAGCCCTGCACCGATGCCTTCATCGCTCGAGCAAGCAAGAATTTGCATGCCAACACAAATACCTAAAACAGGAACCTTCTCCTGTAGAACCAGTCGCTCAAGTGGCTGACGCATTTCGGACGCTTCAAGCAGCTCCATAGCATGATCAAAGGCGCCAACGCCCGGAAGAATAAGTTTGCGTACATTACACAAATCATTCTCTGTTTTAGCGAGCACGGTATCGATGCCCAAGCGTTTGTACATCGTCACAAAGGCCTGAATATTGCCCAACCCATAATCGACAATATGAATCATCGAAACAACCTTCTCTCGAGGCCAAGCCTGCGCATCACATTTGCCCCGACGCCAATAAACCAACGCTTATTCTTATAATCCTGATAGGTCTTATTATCACCTTCAAATATTTCCTGCAGCTCGGCAACAGTCAGGCCAAGCTTGTTGGCGACATACTCAAATTCCTGTTTAAGAAAATGCTCATCCATCTCAGGCTTAGAAAGACGCTCCAACGCTTCATCGCGTGTCATCTGACCGGTCATGATAAGACTGGAAAAATGCGCACGACGCTTATGGAAGCCAAACTTACGAGGCATCCAATAGTCTTCGTAGAACCGGGTGAAGCGAGACTCATGATGCTTGTGCTGAAACTTTTGCCACCCGAAAAGGCGCTCAAGCTCGGCTTCAGCATCTTTCTTAATATAAGGCACCAGGTTAAGCGGCTTGACAACAGTCATACCCAGCAATTTCTGGTAAAGCACTTTATAGACGAAAATATCTACCAACGGAAAAGTCTTTAGCTCGTGCGTACCAAATTTATGATGGATATCTTTAAAAAGAGTTTTATCGATTCCTGGGTACCCACCCCACTCTTCGGGCTCCCGGCAACACTCCGTAGAGAAGTTAGCCCCCGTAATCACATACTTTATCCGATGTTTGCGGGCAAACTTGTACAGAGAAGAAAAGAAAGCGCCGTCCTGCGGCATATCCTGGTCCGCAATTTGTGAGCGCAGAAAGGCCAACTGCAGATCCTTCATTTCCTGCCAATTTATTACATCGGTATAAAGATCTAGGCCCAAGCCGTCGACCAGTTTCTCGATATTCCCAACAGCCTGATCTGTATTCCACCCTGCATCCACATGATAAAGCAGCGGACGCAATCCCATCTTTTCCTTGGCAATATAGGCGGCATAAGAACTATCAAGCCCACCGCTCAAGCCAATAATGCAGTCAAAATCCTTACCTTTTCCTTCTGCCTTAATCTTATCTGCCCAAACAGCCAATTCGGCAGCACCCTGAGCATCCGTATGCCAATTGGGCTGAATTTCGAGCTTGAAGTTATTGCAGTAATCACAGACACCGCTCGCATCGAAAACAATATGCGGATCGCTCGTATCCATGATACAGCTCTTGCAAATAACGTAATTATTTTGCATAACTATCCTTTACTTAAGTAAACGCTCAGCTAATTTTTTATAATCCAAACTTTCAGAAGCAAAATCAAAAGACTTAAGTGCCATCTCATAAACCATACTAGGCGACTCAATTAAAACACTATAAGCGCGAAAAAGATCCTCATCATCCTTAACAAAAATACCATTATCCTTAATAATATATCGATGACTTGGAACGTCATCCACTATAACAGCACAGCGCGCAGAAATACTCATTTGTAAAGTTGCCGATTGAGAGCCCGGCTGTACATAAACATCCGCAGCACACAACATATCCTGAAGCTGTTCAGGATTAATCCATCCAATATAGCTAATCCTCTCATCTGAGCAAATTAACTGCATTGCTTGAGATTCAATTTCAGCATCAAAACCGCCTGCGATTACCAATCTCGCAGATGGCGATGGTATATTTTTGAATGCAACTATTGACTGTAACAACTTCTTCTTTGCATCAAACTTCCCTGACTGGAAGAAAACTAAACAGGAGTCATCAATATTAAGCTCTGATCGCTTTAATAAGCGGCGATTAAAATATTGATCATCGTCAAATACAACACCACCTAAAGGAAAAAACTCAAGCTCGCTTTCTTTCAACCCATATATTTTCTGACAAAAAAACTTGCACTCATAAGAGAGATAAAGAAACTTATCAACATGCTTTTTAGCAAGATTTATAATTGGGACATAAAAAAAACCATACAACAATAGCCGCGACAACCAACTTCTTGCACTATTGTACTGATCTTCATGACTATCCACATATAACTTAACCGATTTATTGTTATTTACGTATCGGGCTACAGTCAACAACTCCCAAGAGCAAGGGCCATGAAACACAATCACATCCGGTGCAAAATCACTTAATAGCTTGAATACGCCTGGGTAAGCACGTATTTTTCTCTTTAATACAAATGGCCCCCCCCGTTGATAAGGCAAGCGAATAACTTTAGCGCCATCGCCACCAACATACTCACCCGGATTAGCATAATCTAATTGACGGTCGGAGTTATAAATTTCCGTTGAAGCGACAACCAAAACATCATGCCCCATATCAACATGTTGCCGAACAAGCATATTCTCTTGATACGTATAATTATCAATATAAAAGCACGATAAACAAAAATGAATTACACGCATCTAAAATCCTTAATCTTCTCCAAGAACAGCTGAGGACGATCAACATAAGCACCCAATAAAATTAAATTATCAGAAGACAGATCCCACCATTTTGATGCTAATAGTATTTTAATAACATCGTGATCAAATCGATATCGAAGTATGCGCGCCGGATTACCACCAACAACTGCATAAGCAGGAACATCCTTTGTAACTACAGCGCCCATTCCGACAACAGCACCAGTACCAACCTTCACGCCCGCCTTGATCATCGCATTTTCTCCTACCCAAACATCGTGACCGAGTACAGTTCTGATTTCAGGCAAGTAATCGTGCTTTGAAAATTTAGTCTTTACACTATCTTTGTGAGATAAAAATACAGGGCTGGTCGAGACGTAATGCATGGGATGAGCTGCACCACCAATAACAACACGATTTGAAAGCGAACAAAACTTACCCACTTCTGTATTTATAACATTACAATCATAACCACAATAGCTATAGTCACCAAGTGAAGAAGAAATAAACACAGAGCCTGACTCTATTTTCGAATCATATCCCAGCATAGAATTCTTGACGGCAGCACTTCTGAGCTTTATTAAAAGCTTGCAATAATAATAAAAAAAATTCTTCGTGTTTATCACCAGCATAATCCTCTAAAAATATATCAACACAACTAAATCACAGCAATAAAAATTTCTACATCACTGCCTCACAAAACGAACAGAAACAGAACGAAAATTAGTATAGAACAGTAAAAACAAAATCGCTAAGGTCATCCAAAAAACAGCCGCCTCATGAATAGTGCCACTAAAAAGGCCTGCCACAAAGTATTGAATAAATAACATTGGCACCACAAAGCTAATTTTCTTTTTGTAAACCTGAATCGACGCATATAAAGCTAAAACATTAATTAATAAGTAAACAATACCTCCAAAAAAACCTAAAACTACAAAGCTCTCCAGTATGAAATTGTGCGGATACGTGTCCATATTCATTATCCCACCGCCTACTAAAGGATTATTTTTCAGTATCTCAAGTGAGTCTATGAAAATCTTAATACGAGCAGGATCCTCAAAAAGTCCAGTTGTGACACGCGAAACAATCATGGCATCACTATAAAGGCTTACTACAACTACGAGCAAAAAAATCACTACAGCTAAAAACCCCAACTTCCCATAAAAACTAAACTTAGGGCTAAACGCTACAGCGAATATAATTACCGAAACAATTGATACAATAGGCCCACGTGAACCAGCTGCTACAATTAACACAGCACCAGCAGCCACAGAAAGCAATAAAATTGAAGACTTATAGATAAAGCTAGACTTTGTGGTCTGATGATAAGCGCAAGCAAATATCAATAAACTAGCACCAACATGTCCCATTGAAATTGGATTTAAGGTATCGAACTCTATCCGGCCTCCAATGAGTGTATCAAACCCGTTCTGGTACCCCCATACAAACAAAGTTATTAAAACTGCAACCAAACCTATTAATGTCCCAAAAGAACATAAAAATGTACTGTGAGCAGAAAAAGATTTCCATCCTATTGAAGCAGCCATAGTTGGAAGAAAAGTCACACCAATCAAGAACATCCAAAACATAGTCAAGGCTGAGCTATCAATCTCTGAAGCTCTTATAAAGCTATCCAATAAAGCACGAAAAGAAAAAAAGAAAAAGAATGAAAGTAGAAGAAACAAAAAGAAATAGGTAGAAACCTCTCTTTTTGATTCTAAAACGCTTAGCCCAAAAGTTAATATAATACCGAATGACAAAAGCACAATAAAAAAGCGATATAAGATCGAGGCAAATTGATTATCAATTCCAGTCATTAGTGCCAGCATAGCTATAATTGTATAGCCAAAAACGGAGAGCAATAGAACTACAACAGGGATTTTATTCATTGCATTACTCATCACATGATCTTTTTATATAAAGGAAATAACGACCACAAGAAATATCAAAAATATAAACAAAAGCCATGACAGCAGAATATCCAGCAATAAAATCAACAGTTGTGTACTCGCCTCGCATTGCGATATAGGAAAAAGCTGTTATTAATATCAATCGTAAAGCATGAATTAGTGGCAAGTAATACGCCACACCCAGCACTAAAATTAATCTATCGACAGGCCCTGCAATGAATGAAAAAAAAGCAGCCACAGACATGATTTGTGCATACTTTCCAGCTTCAACCCAAGCGTTTCCAAAAATAAACGGATATACCCATGGTGCAAAATAATATGCAATGACATAAACAGGAAGTGCATAAACAGTGAGCCTTGATATTGTCTCAAACCAAAGCTTATTTAAACCTTCAAATTCCTGCTCATTCCACAACAAGCCAGCTCGCTGATAAAAAACATTACCAACGGCGGAGCCTATAAGGCCCGATGGGAGAAAAATGGTTGCCATCACGAGTGAAAACTGACCCAGTGTCACAGCACCATACATACTAGCAATAAGATATAACGGAATCACGCTGGAAAAAGTTAGCATAGTATTTGCTAGAATCATTCCAACTGCTCTGCCTCGATACAACCTTATTAATTCAAAACTTACCTGTCGCTTTACACCGCCACTTGGTGAAAATAAATATTTACGGAGAGCCGCAATCTTCCCAACTGCACCGAAAGCCGATGTTAGTATCAAGGCTAAGCCACCGCTGAAAAATGAACCCAAAACACCTGATATTACATAAGCAGACTTTGAGATTACTTCAGCCAGACCTGATAATTTATAATCACTCATACGCTGCGCTTCATGCTGATAGAGTAACGATAGAGATATCAGATATGCTGTTATTGGAGCCATATAGTAATAGTACCTAACTGTTATACCGATAGACGAGAGACAACCAGTCAGATCTAAAAAAAACATCATAAGAGTCGTTAAAAAGCACATTAACATGCCTGTTTTGATTACCCAGCGGGATAAAGCAAACGACTCCTCTTTACTTTTCAATAAAGGCACAAAATACTCATACCTAAATGTAATAAATGCTACCAGCAATGCTGTGATTTGTATAAAAATCGCCTGATCAGCAAAATCTTCTGGTGTATACAACCGCGTCAATATCGGCAGACCTAATATCCCGATCAATTGGGCTGTAGAGTTACCCGAAGCCTGGAATATGACATCTCTCCAATAAGCAACACTTGGATTTTTAACCTTCACGATCTTGATATCATTTAAGCACACTTATTTTAATGCAACCAAAAAGCTTGTTAAGATCGCACAAGTAAAACTGGCATGTTAACTTAATCACATCAACCCCACTCAAAAAATTAAAGTACACTCATGAACACGCCCATCACTTAAAGCAGTTACCACCTTTCGAATATCACTCATTTTCAAATGCGGATGCATCGGCAAGCTGATGACCATTTCAGCTATTTGATCCCCTACCGGCAAATTTGCGGCAGCATCAGCTACGGCAGGCTGTTTGTTTAGTGGGATGGGGTAATGCACTGCCGTGGGTATACCCGCCTCTTGAAGTTTTTCCTGAACGGCATCACGGTTTTTAAAGCGTACGGTGTATTGCGCCCAAGCAGATATATTGTGTTCTTCTATATACGGTGCAGTATTAATACCGGCTTGACTTAAACGTTGCGTATAAATTTTGGCTACCTGATTACGCAACTCTATTTCTTCTTCCAATATTTCCAGTTTTGGGAGCAGAATGGCTGCTTGCAAAGTATCCAGCCGGCTATTCACACCCACTCGAACATGGTGATATCTGCGATCTTGGCCGTGCCTAGCAATCTGCCGCAGCACTTTTGCAAGTTCTTCGTCACTGGTGAAAATTGCCCCGCCATCGCCATAACAACCCAGCGGCTTACTTGGAAAGAAACTGGTGCACGCGATTGTAGTCAGGTTACAAGAGCGCTTGCCCTTATAGGTAGCACCAAAGCTCTGCGCAGCATCCTCAATTACTGGGATGCCGTGTTTACCTGCAATAGCGTTGATGGCATCCATATCGGCGCACTGGCCGTAGAGCGAGACAGGAATAATCGCTTTGGTACGCGGTGTAATGGCGGCTTCCAGCAGTTGTGGATCAAGGTTGTAGGTGCGCGGGTCAATATCCACATACACCGGCTTAGCACCAAGAAGTGCTACTGTTTCGGCGGTGGCAATGTACGTAAATCCCGGCGTTATAACTTCATCGCCTGGACCGATACCAAAAGCCATTTGCGCAATCTGCAGTGCATCAGTGCCGTTGGCACAGGTGATGCAATATTTGGCGCCGGTAAAAGCGGCAAGCCTCTCTTCCAGCTCTGCGACCTCCGGGCCAAGAATATACTGGCCATGGGCTAAAACGCGCTGGATACCCGCGTCGATCTTATCCTTGATACGGGCTTGCTGAGTTACTAAATCAATGAATTCCATATCTACTTTACACTTGCTTTAAGATTACGGATAAAGGTCATATGTGGAATAGCGAAATTCCCTGTCACCTTCTGCCCGGCCGGTACGTCCTGAACAACAACTGAACCTAACGTGACAAAAGCACCGTCACCGATAGTAACTCTATTCGAGATTGTTGCATTTGGCCCAATCCATACATCACACCCAATTGTCACATGTCCACCAATCATAGCGCTGGCAACAATCATACATCTGGGTCCACACTGCACGCCGTGAGCGTAATGGACTAATGCATCTATTTTACTCTGTTCTCCAACAATGGTATCTCGATAACTGAACCCTTTAACAATATTGCTATTTACCCCTACCTCAGAATCTTTGCCAACAATAACTTTACCATCATGAGCAACAGTTAAAATACCTCGGCTTGTACGTTTGTGCTCATACCCATCAACACCCAAAACAGCTCCCGCCCGAATAACTGCACCCGACCTAACTTCAACGTCCTGCAAAATAGTAACATTAGGCTCAATTACAACATCATCACCTATAACAACACCAACATCCGATATAACTACTGAAGGGTGTATGAGAGCCTTGCTTGAAATAAATGACTTCTCCCTTCTCTTATTTACGGCAAGATAATTTAAAAGGGTAAAGAAATACCAAATAGGATCATCAACTGCTAAAGCAATTATACCTTCCCGCAAAACTACAGAATCTTCAGGTCGTACAAAAACAACTTTTACATTTTCATTTGAATTCAGCTCATGCAAATATTTCTTATTATCCATATACGACAGCATTGTCGGAAATTTTTTGGAGCCAGCAACCCCAAGCCCACCCACAGAAAAAGTCGTAAAATCAAGATTAAACACAAGCTTAATCAAATCAGAAGAAATTATAGTCATAAGCCTTAACCCTTTTTTATGTTTCTTAAAAATCTACGGCCAACTATAAATTTACCGGAGAACGAATAGTAGCTACTCCTAAAAAAGATCAGCCCAAAAAACTGGACACCAGTCATCAAGTGATAGATTATTACCATCAGAACAGAAACTATTCGCAGGCTTTTCACATCTGGCTGTATATTTTTCACAGCAGGATCTGCATAAAGATTGCTTAATATCACAAGAGTTACTCTATGCCTTTTCAAGTTACCAATCCAACCCATCACCCTTATTGTGAGGCAGTGAAGATGGGCGTAGGATTAGAGCCATTTAAAATTTTTTATTACTTACTCAGCGACTCTAAAAACGGGTGACCTTCATCGTCCTGCGCACTGACGATCGCCGTAGTACGGATGGTATTCACCGTTTCCACGCAATGACGCGCATCTTCGATACCGTAGCCACGACCCGCGAGAATCTCCTGGTAACTGGTGGTGTGTAGATCGGTGAAGCCTTCCGAAAACTCCATCTCATCACCGTTGACGGTGATGGAGCGGTAGGTCGGTTTTTTGCCTTTGACGGAGTCTGGCAGGTCGTTGGCGTCGATGGAGAGGAACCAGCGCACGCGAGCGTTCTCGTACTCCAGATAGCCAGCAGCTTTATAGTCTGAAACGAAGTGCACGACGTTGCGCTGCAGCTTGCCGAAGATGAAATGCAGCATGTCGTAGAAATGCACACCGATGTTGGTGGCCACGCCGAAGGATTTGCGCGGATCGCCTTTCCAGCTCTCCATGTACCACTTGCCGCGCGAGGTGATGTAGGTCAGCTCAACATCGTATTTGTGTTGGCTGTTTTCGCGGGCGACCTTGTCCTTCAGGTTGAGGATGGCCTGGTGGTGGCGCAGTTGCAGGATATTGTAGAGGCGCTTGCCGGTTTCCCGCTCGACCAAGGCCAGTTCATCGAGACTTTCTGGGGTAGGGACCAGCGGTTTTTCGCAGATGACGTCGCAGCCCAGGCGCAAGCCCGCGACGATATGCGAATGGTGCAGGTAGTTCGGCGAGCAAACGGCGACATAGTCGAGAGCAGTGGCCGGATCACGCTTCAAACGATAAGCGTGTTCTTGGAAGCGTTCGAACTCGGTGAAGAACTCGCTTTGCGGCGAGATGCTGTCGATGATACCGACCGAGTCGTTGATGTCGTAAGCGGAGACCAGCACGTTGCCGGTGTCCTTGATGGCACGCATATGGCGGGGTGCAATATAACCGGCGGCGCCAATGAGGGCGAAGTTCTTCATGGGTGTTCCTTGTATTGCATCAATACCCGACAAATTTCTAATCGAACCTGCCGGGCAATGTTATCGGGGACCAGTGATCAGGCTTTAATGATATGCGGAGCCGGAGCACGGTATTTGCCACGGCTATCAACGATCAGCTTGGCGTGTTGCTTGATCAGCTCGTAATCAAACTTATCGTGGTCGGTGGCCAAGACTACAGCATCAAATCTAGCGAGATTTTCGGCCGTTAAGGCTTCGCTGCTCAGCTCGAAGTGGTGCTCGCGCATCTTGGGGAAGACCAGAACATGCGGATCGCTGTAGGCAACAATGCCACCCTTGGCCTCGATCAGCTCCATGATTTCCACAGAAGGCGATTCGCGCATGTCGTCAACGTTCTTCTTGTAGGCAATACCAAGAACAAGCACTTTGCTACCCTTCACTGCCTTGCCGCTATCGTTCAGACCATCCATAAGCTTACCGAGCACGTATTCGGGCATGGCTTGGTTGACTTCACCAGACAACTCGATGAAACGCGTATGCAGGCCGTATTCGCGGGCTTTCCACGTCAGGTAGAAGGGATCGATCGGGATGCAGTGGCCACCTAGGCCAGGGCCAGGGTAATAGGCTGTGAAGCCAAACGGCTTGGTCGCGGCAGCGTCGACCACTTCAAAAATATCAATACCCATGCGGTCAGCAACGATTTTCATCTCGTTGACCAGGCCGATGTTGACGGCACGGTGAATGTTTTCCAGCAGCTTGGTCATTTCCGCCGCTTTGGTTGAGCTGACAGAGACAACTTGGTCGATTGCCTGTTCGTACAGAGCAATACCGACTTCCAAGCAAGCTCGGGTATGACCGCCGATAACTTTCGGAATGGTACGGGTTTCGAAGTTTGGGTTACCCGGATCTTCACGTTCGGGCGAATAGACCAGGAAGATCGAATCGCCGACAACCAAGCCGCCTTCCTGGACCCGCGGCAGTAATTCTTCTTCGGTGGTGCCTGGGTAGGTGGTGCTTTCTAGCGAAACAATCTGACCTGCACGCAGATACGGCTTTAATGCATTGGTGGTGTCGATCACAAAGCTCATATCCGGCTCGCGGTATTTGTTCAGCGGCGTCGGCACACAGAGAATAAGAGCATCGCACTCGCTAACACGGCGGAAATCGGTAGTGGCCTCGAAGCCGCTTTGGCAGGCAGCTGCGATTTTATCAGCGGGGATATGCTCGATATAGCTATGACCGGCGTTGAGCTTGCCCACCTTGCTTTCATCAATGTCTATGCCCAACACACGAAAGCCAATAGCGTTATAGCGCAACATTAAGGGTAGGCCGACATAGCCGAGCCCGACGATACCTATGAGGGCTTCCTTGTTTTTGAATTTATTAACGCTGGACTGCTTCTGCTGAGACATCAAAGGGCTCCGGTGTATCGAACTTGAATGGAATATTAAGCTTTGACACTTTAGTGGATCGAATACGCTACCGCCCCAGGATTCACCGTCGGTTTCCTGAGAACGTCAAATCATCAATTTTATTGGCGCTGCCAGGGTGTTGCTTTGATCTCGGCCATGGCCGAGACGTGTTCAGTTCTTTATTACGCTCAGCAGCGGCATGCTGATTTGTTGCTGGCGATTGAGCATGTTGAATGAACAGAGAACCGGGGAACAGCGATTCGACGACGATTTGCCGACGGCCACGCACGATCCGTTCGCAGGTTTGCTGCGGCCGGTAACAGACATAACCCTGACGCAGCAGGTGCTCTTCTGCACACTCATCTTGACGGGGCTTGCAGTGCAAGAGGTACCAGGCTGGGGCCGTACCAGTGATGCAGTGGGTCGTTGCGGTACTTACATTCATATGGGTTACAAGCCAATCGGCGCAGCATCTGCAGACCGACAGTTCACTCCTGGTTGCAGCAGGCCTGGCTGGGCCGGTTGCTGGGTTCTTTTCAGCCTAGGCAGCCGTTGGGCTATGTAGGATAGTCGTTTGGGCGTTGAGGCCACGTTTGTAACGTGTTGTCAGGTACCGGTTTAGGGGGGTGACCTGTGAGATCGCCCTACGTTCTGGGTCGCCAGCAAGCTGGCTCCTACAAAAGCAGGCATTTCCTACATCTATGTGGGTCACAAGCTGGCTTCTACAAGAGCAGGTATTTCTCGCCTCCATGTGGGTCACTGTGGGATCACACGGTAATCATTTGTTGGTGCCGCTGGGGATGACTAGCTCCAGGTTCCGTTGGGCTTGCTTGTAGTGCGCCTCGAGGCGCTCGCCTAATTCGTGTTTAGCCCTTGTATCACCATGAACGATCCGTATTTGCTCAAGCCAGCGGCGCATGCCCGTTACAAAACGCAGCAGGCCTTGCTGATCTGCGTGAGCTGAATAGCCGCCTATGGTATGGATTTGGGCGCAAATGTCATAGCGCTGCCCGTCCAACTCCACATAACCACCTCGCGGGCCATGGCTTTGGATGGCACTGCCTGGGGTACCTTGCGCCTGATAGCCAGCAAACAGAACATCGTGACGTGGGTCGTGAAGTATGGCTTTCAGGTAATTGACAATTCGACCGCTGCTGCACATGCCATTCCCGGCGATAACAATGGCCGGACGAGCGGAGGCGGTGAGGTGGCGCACCATGGCCAAGTGGGCTTGGTGACTGTCAACGGTGATAGTTGTTCGAAGCCCAGCGGGTTGCAGCCTTGTTTGACGCGCTGCAGGGCTTCGTTGTCCCAAAATGGCTTCAGCTCGTGGTACGGGGGAATCAAGGATTATGGAGAGTGCGGGCCAGTTGATTTCCGGCTGGTCGTTAATATTGGCGCACCCCTTAACCTCGCCCCTCACCCCTACCCCCTCTCCCAGAGGGAGAGGGGGATTAATCGCGGATTTGTTCGCCTGCTCTTTGCTGAGGGTATTGAGTTTTTTGCTGTGGATGATGTCTTCGAGTTCGTAGAGCAATTCCTGGGGGCGGCCGATGCTGAAAGCGGGGATCAGGACCGTGCCGTTGTTGGCCAGGGCTTGTTCGATGACGCCTTCCAGGCGTTTGCAACGGGTGCGGCGGTCTTCGTGCAGGCGATCGCCATAGGTGCTTTCGATCACCAGGATGTCGGCGCGGTACGGAGGCTTGGGCGCTGGCAGCAAGGGCGAATGCGGCGCACCGAGGTCGCCAGAAAAAACGATTCGTTTTTTCTCGCCGGTCTCGGGGTAATGCAGGTCGATTTCTACATAGGCGGAACCGAGGATATGCCCGGCGCGCTGCTGGCGTATGCGGCAGGTCAGCTTCTCGCTGTCGTGCAAGGTGAACCAGGTTTTGTAGGGCAAGGCGGTGATGCGCTGCTCGACCAGTTTGAGGTAACGCTCGACCTGTTTCTGGTCGCGACTAAAACCCAGCTTGAAGGCATCCTCCAGGACGATGGGCAGCAGCTTAGCCGAGGGTTCGCTGCACAGAATCGACCCTTTAAACCCGGCAGCTAGCAAATAGGGAATGCGGCCGACGTGGTCGATGTGCACGTGGGTGGCGACCAGTGCCTTGATGGCATCCAGCGGAAACTCGATGGCTAGCCGGTCAGCGGCGCACTTGCCTTCGGCCGAGGTCTCCGCGCCCTGGAACAAGCCGCAGTAAATCCACAGGCTGTGCTCGGCATCCATCAACAGTTGATGGCAGGAGCCGGTGACGCCGCCTGTGGCCCCATGATGCTGAATGTCCGGATAGTCCATGTTATCGATCTACGTCAGTCCATTAACTATTTACCAGCAATTTTGCGAGCTACTGGCGCTGCGAAATTGCTGCGATTGAAAACTTGGTGCACACGGCCTGAACTAGGCAGCCCCGCGCACCCTACTTCGGGATGCGCTCAGCTATCGCTCGCTACAACGCATCAGATCTTGGCGACGCGTTTTCTCAGCATCAGGCGAATCAGCGCGATAAAGACGCCGAGCATGCCGCCGAGCACCACACCCAACGCCACGATCAGGGGCTTTTTCGGCTTAATGGGCTGATCCGGGACTTCAATCGCACCGTCCTGGCGGAAAACCGCAACATTTTCCGGGTCTAGGCTTACACCCGCGAACAGTTGGTACAGCCCTTCTAGATTGCGCAACTCTGGGATAAACGGGTCATCGGATGTGCGGGCCTGCAACACCTGCATTTCAGCGCGCAGCGCCTTGGCGCCTCGCATGTACATCAAACTGCCATCCATAAAGGCTGAGAGCTCGCTGTCATTCGACACTCGCCCAGTGATCACCGGTGGATTATCCAGGCCGATTGCCTCGGCTACCGTCAATGCTTCTTGCAGTTGCTTGGTACGGTCATCTCGGCGCGCTTTGGCGCTGGCTCGCTCAGACTTGATCTGCTGCTCAATATTACGAGCCTGCACTGCAAGTTCGCGCTCCGAGTTCTGCAGCATTTCCCCCAATGACCGCTCAGCCACTTGATCGATATAATGCTTCGCCCAAGCGGATGCCAATTCAGGACTGAAATGCTCTACAACGATGGTGAACCGATCCGGCTGATTTTTATCAGATGCTGCAACACTGAACTTCCCAGCGAATGCCTTATAGAGACCGTCTTGAGAACCGAGGCGTTGCGTTTCATCCAGAGACGGCAAGTAGACGTCCCTGAAAAATTGCCGCTTTGACTTCTCGGACTGCAGATTGCGGGTAAAAACCGTGTACACGTCGCTGACCAGAAATGGTTTCAGGCCATTCCCACCGGCACTCTCACCCATTCGCCCCAGGTTGAAGCCAGCAATGTCACTGAGAGAAGGTGACAACACAGCAACGCGAGCCTCATACACCGGCTTGCTGAGAAAGGCATATGAAGCCGCACCTACAGCGAACACCATGGTGACTAGGACAATCAACCATTTCTGCGTCCAGAGGCCGTGGAACAGCTCTACCAGATCAATCTCATCGTCATTGTTGGCTTGGCGCGGGTACGTTTGTTCAGTCACTGTAGATCCATCTTTTGTCAATAAAATCGGTTATTCAAACCGTAATGCCACTCACATGCAGAGTGACCTGATATGGGGAGCATTTTGCCAGCATAGTCATGCAATACAACCCCTTGCCGACCAGTCGATTGTTATATGCAGGCTTGGCAGCGACTGGCGACTGGCTAATGCCATGCAGGTAGTGCGCGGGCAAACGCCAAAGCTGCGGAAGTGAACTGCTCAGGAGAGCGGCACTGGTCACATTTCGAACAACAGGGCACGAACTCAAGGTCCCGCATACCCGCCACTAAAGCCTGCTGCGCTTTTGTAGGAGCCGACCTGTCTGCGACTGAGTGTGGGTTATGTCGGTGGTTTGCAGGCAACACAAGGCTCTGCCGGGCCAGCCTCAAGGAGCCGTGGTGATTTAGCAGGCGTGAAGCGCATTGCGGGTGGCCATAAGCCAAGGCTTTGTACTCTTACAATCACAGACAAAACGAAGTTATGTCAGGTTTAGCCGCACCGCCCTACTCGTCTTCATTAACTCGATCACGCAGTTCTTTACCTGGCTTGAAGTGCGGCACAAATTTGCCGTCGAGGGTGACCGAGTCACCGGTCTTGGGGTTACGCCCGACACGAGGAGCGCGATAGTGCAGTGAGAAGCTGCCGAAGCCACGGATTTCGATACGATCACCGGTCGAGAGCGCCTGCGACATTTGCTCAAGCATTGTCTTAATCGCTAACTCAACATCCTTTGATGAGAGCTGCCCCTGATGGGTAACGATGCGCTCGATCAACTCCGACTTGGTCATGGTTTTCCCTTCTTTTTCAAGCGGCTAGATCACTAGATGGTTAGTTTTTAGCATGCTGAGCAACATTTGAACAGCCTAAAAATTAGCGGGCACGACGGGGGCTGATTGAGTTTTATGCTGGATGAATTGATTTCAGTGCTGACCAACTAACGCCTGGGCCATCTAAGGAAGTTATGTGCTGGATATCAGGCGGGACCACTTCGATGTGGCAGCGCATTTCTAGCGTATACGGCTCCACCTAAGGGACGAATACCTGAATAGCGCCTGACACTGACTGCATGACCCCTGCACTGAGGGAGTGGCTTTAGCCGCGAGAAGCATTAGCTGGACGAATTTGTCGCCGCTAAAGCACCTCCTACAGGTTTTATTCGCCGCAAGGATTGAGCTCAGTCCTGGAGCGTGGGAGGGGCTTTAGCCGCGAGAGGCATTAGCTGCACGAATTTGTCGCCACTGAAGCGCCTCCTACAGGCTTCATTCGCAGCAAGCATTGAGCACTTCAACGGATTGCATAGAAGGCAAGCACAGCACACGGATAAAGCCTTGCGCATAGCCATCACCTGACATCACTGTCTCGCTGGATTTTTCAACACACACAAAAAAGGGCGACCGAAGTCGCCCTTTTTCTCTGGATTACCTGAACTTAGTTCTGGTTTTCCATTTGCGCACGGATCAGATCACCAATGGTGGTCGGACCAGCAGAAGCAACTTCGTCCTGCTTAGTACGCATTTCTTTGATGGCTTCTTTCTCGTCTTCAACGTCTTTCGACTTAACCGACAAGCTGATTACGCGGCTCTTACGGTCAACGCTGATGATTTTGGCTTCGACTTCTTCGCCTTCTTTCAGGACGTTGCGCGCGTCTTCAACGCGATCACGACTGATTTCAGAGGCTTTCAGAGTGGCTTCGATGCCGTCAGCCAGGGTGATGATGGCGCCTTTGGCGTCAACTTCTTTAACGATACCGCGCACGATGGTGCCTTTATCGTTAACAGCAACGTAGTCGGAGAACGGATCTTCTTCCAGCTGTTTGATGCCGAGGGAAATGCGCTCACGCTCCGGATCAACGGAGAGGATAACGGTTTCCAGCTCGTCGCCCTTCTTGAAGCGGCGTACAGCTTCTTCGCCTACTTCGTTCCAGGAGATGTCGGACAGGTGAACGAGACCGTCGATGCCGCCATCCAGACCAATGAAGATACCGAAATCGGTGATCGACTTGATGGTGCCGGAGATTTTGTCGCCCTTATTGAACTGACCGGAGAAATCTTCCCACGGGTTAGTTTTGCACTGCTTGATACCCAGGGAGATACGACGACGCTCTTCGTCGATATCCAGAACCATAACTTCCACTTCGTCGCCGACGTTAACGACTTTCGAAGGATGGATGTTTTTGTTAGTCCAATCCATTTCGGATACGTGCACCAGGCCTTCCACGCCTTCTTCCAGCTCTGCGAAGCAGCCGTAGTCGGTCAGGTTGGTTACGCGCGCAGTAACACGGGTGTCCTGCGGGTAACGCGCCTTGATGGCAACCCATGGATCTTCGCCCAGCTGCTTGAGGCCGAGGGAAACACGGTTGCGCTCGCGATCATACTTGAGGATCTTGACGTCGATTTCATCGCCAACGTTGACGATTTCCGACGGATGCTTGATGCGCTTCCAAGCCATGTCGGTGATGTGCAACAGGCCGTCGACGCCACCCAGATCCACGAACGCGCCGTAGTCAGTGAGGTTTTTGACGATACCTTTGACTTGCTGACCTTCCTGCAGGGATTCCAGCAGAGCTTCGCGCTCGGCGCTGTTCTCGGCTTCCAGCACGCTGCGGCGGGAAACGACAACGTTGTTGCGCTTCTGGTCCAGCTTGATGACTTTGAATTCGAGCTCTTTGCCTTCCAGGTGGGTGGTATCACGCACTGGACGGACATCGACCAAGGAACCTGGGAGGAACGCACGGATGCCGTT